>Ga0209755_10000350_pt1 | contig 86834 bp, 66 predicted proteins | sample TergutCo191P1_FD_187301 | JGI IMG/M metagenome (GOLD analysis project Ga0209755, IMG submission 187301) | Cornitermes sp. P1 segment gut microbial communities from Petit-Saut dam, French Guiana - Co191P1 (SPAdes) (version 2) | ecosystem: Host-associated > Arthropoda: Insects > Digestive system...
TTACGGCAAAGGCGAGTGGAAAAACCTTTCTTGTATTGGGGCTATAAACCGGCGGTTCACTTATAAAGGCAAAACCAGCGACGAATGGCACTATTATATTTCCAGCCGGGAACTGACGGCGGAGGAACTGCTGCGGCACGCCCGTCTGGAATGGTCTATTGAATCAATGCATTGGCTTTTAGATGTCCACTTTAGCGAAGACTACTGCCGTATTGAAGACGAAACCGTCCAGCAGGTCTTAAATGTGGTGCGTAAAATTGCTTTGAACTGCGTTAAGACTCATAAGCAAAAAACCAATTCAAAATTTCCTTTGTCCAGAATTATGCTTGGCTGTCTTCTGGATTGCCGGAAGTTGATCCCTGTGTTGCTTTCTTGTGAAAATTGATTTCCGCAAAAAACATCTGTTTCCCCTTGTAATTTTCTTCCAAAAATGCTACACTCCTTTTAATGATCAATAGAACCGCCCTGTTACGACAAAAAAAACCAGCGAGCCCAAAGCATGGTATATAACAAGGCTATGATTAATATAACCCCCCCCCCCCTATACAAATAAATAAGATAAATGCTAATAGACTGAGCTTTTTTTATACCCCGGTCAATTCCGAAGAAACCGCAGCCAATAAGATATATTCGCAAAAGACTTCACACAGAGACATTGATATGAATGTTCTCAGTGTCTCCGTGCGAAAAATTAACAGGAGTTATTTATGAAAGGAAAAAATGAAACGCGGACAAGGCTTTTGGTTCTTGCCTCCTTAATCGGCTTAATGTTAATTGTCTTTACCGTCCTTGCAGCCTGCGGGAACGAAACCTGCTCCCATGAATGGGGAGAATGGGTACAGACAATCGAGCCTACAGCTTCCGCAGAAGGCGAAGAAACCAGAATGTGCGGCTTATGCGGCAGGATTCAAACGCGCCCTGTTGTCGCTGTCTCCTTCAGCAGCGCAAGCGCCAACGGCAGCGCAGTACAGACGACAACGCAGATATCGCTAAACTTTGATAAGGCAATCGCGGGTCTTACCGCTGCCGACATAACGCTTTCAGGCATGGATGGCGTAACGAAAGGAAGCCTAAGCGGCTCCGGAACGGCATTCACATTGAATATCAGCGGCTTTAGTACAAGCGGCGCTCTGAATATAACTGTAAAAAAATCCGGCTACAGTATAACGCCGATTACGATAATTATTTACTATTACGATGCCGGTAATCCCACAGTTCCGAATTTCGTTTCATCCGCCAACGGCAGCGCAGTACAGACAACAACGCAGATATCATTAAACTTTGATCAGGCGGTAACAGGGCTCACAGCCAACGATATTATATTGTCAGGCATGGAAGGCGTAACCAAGGGAGCGTTATCAGGTTCGGGAACATCATACACATTGGATATAAGCGGTTTTAATACAAGCGGAATCTTAAATGTAGCAGTAGCGAAGCCTGGTTATAACGTAAACATAACGCCGATTACGGTAATTATTTACTATTACAATGCCGGTAACCCTACAATCTCCATTAATAAAAGCTCATCCGCAAACGGCAGCGCCGTACAGACAACAACGCAGATAACATTAAACTTTGATCAGGCGGTAACAGGGCTTACAGCCGGAGACATCATATTGTCAGGCATGGAAGGCGTAACCAGGGGGGCGTTATCAGGTTCAGGAACGTCATACACATTGAACATAAGCGGCTTTAATACAAGCGGAACCTTAAATGTAGCGGCAGCAAAACCAGGGTACAACATAAACATAACGCCGATAACGATAATTATTTACTATTACAACGCAGGCAACCCCACCGCCTCCGTTAATAACAGCTCTTCAGCAAACGGCAGCGCTGTACAGACAACAACGCAGATATCACTAAACTTTGATCAGGCGATAACAGGGCTTACAGCCAACGATATTATACTGTCAGGCATGGAAGGCGTAACCAAGGGGGCGTTATCAGGTTCAGGGACATCATACACATTGAACATAAGCGGTTTTAATACAGGCGGAACCTTAAATGTAGCTGTAGCGAAGCCTGGTTATAACGTAAACATAACGCCGGTAACTATTATTATTTACTATTATTATGCCGGTAATCCCACAGTCCCGAATTTCGTTTCATCCGCCGACGGCAGCGCTGCATCAACAACAACGCAGATAACAATAAATTTCAGCGAAGCAGTTTCAGGCCTTACCGCTGACAACATTATTTTGACAGGCGTTGAGGGCGTAATCAAGGGAAACCTGAGCGGCTCAGGGACAGCATACACTTTGGGTATCTCAGGCTTCAGCGCAGGAGGCGTCCTGAATATAACTGTCGCGAAGCCCGGATACAACGCAAACATAACACCGGTAACGGTAACAATTTATTATTCCGGCGCGCCTGTAAATACCCCGGTTACATTCAGCGGCGTCAGCGCCGACGGCAGCGCTTCACAGACAACAACGCAGTTAACTCTGGTATTCAGCCAGGCAATAGCCGGGCTTACCGCTTCTGATATTACATTGAGCGGCGCAGCGGGCGTAACAAAAGGAACCTTAAGCGGTTCAGGGGGAACATACACATTACCCGTCAGCGGATTTACCGCAGGCGGAACCTTAAATGTATCGGTTTTAAAGTCAGGTTATAACATAAGCGGAACGCCGAAAACGGTAACGGTTTATTATTCCGCTAGCGAAGGCACCCCCGGCCTTGAGTACACGCTGATAAACAGCGGTACGGCATATTCAGTTTCAAATGGTACAGTAACATCAGGAGCTGTAGTAATTCCGGCAGTGTATGATGGGAAACCGGTAACCACTATCAGCATGGAAGCGTTCTATTATTGTAGCGGCCTTACAAGCATAACAATCCCCGACAGCGTTACTTATATTGACAGCCAGGCGTTCTATTACTGCACCAGCCTTACAAGCATAACAATCCCCTCAAGCGTTACTTCTATCGGCGAGGATGCATTCAGGTACTGCAGCGGTCTTAAAAGCGTAACTATCGGAAATAGTGTTACTTCTATCGGCGAAGGTGCGTTCTGGGACTGCAAAGGGCTTACAAGCATAACAATCCCCTCAAGCGTTACTTCTATCGGTTCTAAGGCGTTCTCCGAATGCAGCGGCCTTACAAATATTTATATAGCGGCTGATAATCCCAGTTATACAAGCGAGAACGGGGTATTGTACAATAAAACAAAAACTACTCTTCTAGCTGCGCCTACAGCAAGCGGTAATTTTTTAATCCCCAATAGTGTTACTACTATCGGCGGTTATGCGTTCCACTTCCGTACCAGCCTTACAGGCGTAACAATCCCCTCAAGCGTTACTTCTATCGGCGAAGGTGCGTTTTGGAGCTGCAGCGGCCTTACAAGCATAACAATCCCCGATAGCGTTACTTCTATCGGTGTAGGCGCGTTCTCCGGCTGTAGTAAACTTACAAGCATAACAATCCCAAATAACGTTACTTTTATAGGCGGTTTGGCGTTCTCCCGTTGCAGCGGCCTTACCAGCGTAACAATCGGTAATAGTGTTACTTCTATCGGCAATAGTGCGTTCGCAAACTGCACAAGTCTTACTAGTATAGTAATCCCTAATAGCGTTACAACTATCCACAGTGGTGCGTTCTTTTATTGCGACGGCCTTACCAGCATAACCTTCCAGGGTACGAATGTTTCCGGTATCGGTACAATTTCTCCTTTCCCCGGCGACTTAAAAGATAAATACCTTGCAGGCGGTATAGGAACGTATAAAAGAGCTTCCGGCGGTGAAGTGTGGACAAAGCAGCCGTAGGGTTTAAGAAGACTTACGGGCGGCTTCGCGCTTGATTAAGCTGCCCCCGAAAAAATCCGGTACATGTTCCGGGCGGCTCAGAACATGTTCCGGTATGGAAGGAGTTAATTCAGGTACACACAGGGATTATAATCCGCAGAGTCCGGCGTACCTCAAAAAAACAAATTTGTGGTTATCATCACCGCGTTGCGGTGCTGTTCGATTTAACTCGCCGCTTGCGCGGCGTAAATAGGAGTATCTCATGAAAAAGACAATGAGACTGATCGGCATTGCCGCTGTTGTAGCGGTGATGGTATTCGCGTTCGCCGCCTGCCCCAGTGAGCCGAGCGATAAAGCGCAGACAATGACATTCAGAGGCAGCGACTCAGGCGGCGATTATACTCTTGTAATCACCCAGGACGCGGCCAACAGAGCTTTTACCGTTAAAGCCAACGACACCTATAAACTGACATATGCAGGCGGCAGGACAAGCGAGGGCAAAGTGACGGAAGTCTCAGGCGCAGACACATTTACACTGAAGCCGAATGATGAAAGCAAGCCTGCCATTACTGCGAAAGTTTCCGGCACTAACACATTAACAGCTTTAGAACCCGTTGGTGAAGGAACAGTTATAGTATGGGACAACGGCAGCCAGACAACCGCGCCAGGCGCTGCAATAGAGCCTCCCACAACACAGCCAACGCAGCCTTCTTCCCCTCAACAGGTATATGAGTACGATTGGGACGGCAGTACACTCACATACACCGTATATAACGGAAGCGGCAAAGTATATGCCGTGTATGAATATTGGAATGAAGAAACAGGTAATCACGTAACGATTGATGATGATGATATCGGCGCGATAACCAACGGAAAACTCAGCTTTACATTGCAGAAAGCTCCGCCTGCGGAAGCATTACATTTATTTTTTGACGATGTTCCTGCCGGACTTACTGTATCCGATAAAAACGTGAAAGTATGCGGTATACGAGCTTTTCATTTTATTGACGAAAGCGAAAATGTCGGGTGGCTCACTTGTGATTATTATGATGAATCTAATGGTTATGGAATCGATTTATGGTATTTGTATGTTGACAGAGATGTAAGCATAAAAGGCTCGTACATCGATGGTGACGGTTACACTCAATCCCTTGATGTAAACCTTAAAAAAGGATTTAACGCAACTTATAATGAATTTAAAGACGGTATCGTGAAATCAACCACAGCAAAACCGGCAGGTGCTGACCTATTGAAGTGGCTTTTAGGGTATTGATAAGCCGTTCCGACCGCCCCCGAAAAAATCCGGAACATGTTCTGGGCAGATCAGAACATGTTCCGGTATAGAAAGAGTTAATTATGTCAGGTACACACAGGGATTATATTCCGCAGAGTCCGGCGCTCTTTTAGGCAAAAACAACCGTAATTCATAAACACCAATGCTTAGTGCGGGATCGCGTCAAGCATTGGTGTGAGATCGCGTCAAGCATTGGTGTGAGATCGCGTCAAGCATTGGTGTGAGATCGCGTCAAGCATTGGTGTGGGATCGCGTCAAGCATTGGTGCGGGATCGCGTCAAGGCTTGCGCAGTCCGTTGTACAAGTCTATTCTGTACCGGAATAAGAGTCTATTTCAGCCTGTAATATGAAGCCCTACTGGTACATGATGATGTAGGGGCGCGGGTTAAGCGCGTAGACTTCGGCTGGCGTCATCAGGGGGGTATCGTAGCCTGCGCCGGGTATTCCAAGATTGTAAAAAAGTTTAAAGGATTTTATGGGCATGTTTACTGCCCGCGCGTTGTAAGCGTAAGTATTTCGTTTTATATTTGGAGAGCCGAACCCGTCCGAGCAGTGTATCAGTCTGACTCTGTTAAAATCGGTTCTTACATCAATGCGGTCTCTAATCATTACCTGGTTAAATTGATGAATTACCAGCATACGCTCACCCGGTATATTGTTTTCTATTATATAGTCTTCCATTACCTGCTGCGCAAGAATAATCTCATTAGCCGTGACATGGCCTATTTCTTCCATCGGTCTTGTTGTCCGCCATTCAGGATCCAGGGCAAGGTGTACATTGGGGTAGCGCAGATACGGCAGCATTCTTCTGAGCGAGTCTATAGGATCATAGCGCCCTATTTGATGGTCTATAAAAACAAGAATATCATTTTTCAGTCCGTAATCAATGTAACGCATAAGAATGTCATTTGCGAGTATTCCGATCTCGCCGCGCGGCCAGACAGTTCCGTATATCAGGTAAAAGGCCTTTTTTACTTTACGTCCTCCGCTTACAGCTTCATATTCCGCCGCAAGCGCCGTAAGCATCTGATCCAGTTCTTCAATCGAATGGCGTCCCAAAATGCCCATATTGCGCGAATTGGGATGGCCGTAATACGCGAGTATATCGTTATTAAGCAGAAAAGAAATCTGATATTCCGTCATTTGATTGATTTTTTCCGCTTCTTCCTTTGTGTAAACCCAGTAGAGGCGGGAGTTTTCCGCTTTTTTCCAGTTGTTTATTGTTTCCGTAAAAAGCATATGCGGAAAAACCGGCGCATTCTGATTGAATACGTCAATATCCGGCATAACCGCCGCATGCAGCTGCATAACAGAGCATAAAAGCACCGGTAAAATCAGACTATTGGAGATGCTTTTTTTCGGCAGCATATTGTTTAAATTTCGGCATCCGGCGCATGATATATAAATATTTAAAGATGTAATGTTTTAATACTACTAACCGAGTTTTGCAAGCGGCTATGATTTGTACATAATTAATGATAGGGCGTAATGTCATAACCAGAGATGAATTTTATGCAATTTTGTGCAGATAAACCATGTCCCGAATATCAGCATGGATATGCCCGGCAGCGGCCCTGCCCAGTTATCGGTATTCAGAAGGATATGTCTCCCTGCAAGTACAAGCATGATTCCAATTGCGACATGGATATATCCCCTTGAGTCATGGTTTCTAGCCGTAATCAGGAAACTTACTGTTGTTGTAATAAAAACAACCAGTTCAATTCCCCTGAATATTGAGCCAAAACCTGTAATTATGTTAATTCCGGTATCCCAGTTTAACACATCAATTGGAACGCTGATTGTAATTATCATGGCTGCGATAATCATTGTAAAGATAACATAACGTATCTTTTGCACTTCCAGCCCGGCTGAACAAATGCTGGCGGCAAACAGGGAAAAGACGCCGAAAAATCTTGCAAAAAGCAGTATCTGCGATGATGTTCGTATGTAAACTGAGGAAAAACTATAGATTAAATGCAGCGGTAAAATAAGCCGGATAACTTCAAATGACAATGAAATTATAAAAATGGCAATATATAGTATTTCCGGGGCTGATGTCCGTTCAAAAAAGTAATATATCAGTATCATTCCTGTCAATGAAAATACGGATAATACTGCCAGCGATGCGTGAACAGCATAATAATCTTTTTCCAGAAAACGGCTGGTTAAAGCATGAAAAACACTCGAAGGGCGCTGGGTCATTTCTTCCAGGCGAAGATATAAATTGCTGTCTGTATCCTGATAACCGGGAATTATAATAACAGAAGCGGCGGTTATTAAAAGCACACAAACAGCGCAAAAGGCAATTCCCGCCTTAAAGAATATATTTCTTTCAGAAAGAGTCATTTTTACAACCTTTTTGCCGTAAACGCCTTAATTTTCAGTTAGCTGAATATAAAACGCTGTTTCATGAAGTGTACAACGGCAGGTTGTTTTCCTCAAGACAGAAAATGAAATTCCGATAATTAGAGGGTTAAGGGGAACTCTATGTTATTGAAAAAAAATGTAATTGTGTTTATATTAATTCGCTTAACATGCGTTTCTGCTTTATGGTCCGGAGATACTGCTGTATTTGTTGATTTGGGGTTTTCTCCTGACGGCAGGACTTACATGTTCGGACAGCATGGTGTCTTATCGCCGTCTTTGCAGCCCTGGGCTGATTTATATATAGTGGACGTTGCCAGTAATAATTTTGTTCAAAACGGCAGAATCAGCCACACCCAAACTGCGGCAATAAGAGCCGGACAGGACGGTTCTGGTATCCTTCATCAGCTTGTTTCCGGCAATGCAGGCCTTACAAGCCGTTATAACATTAACTTCCAGAATCAGGGGTTGCCGCTCTATATCTCGAGAGAGGAAAACCCTTCTTCCAGCGGCGAGAGAGTTGCTTTCCGCGATTTTCTGTCTGGAAACAGTTATTCAGCCCGGTTAATTCCGACAATAACGGGGTCAGGACAGAATGTAAGCTCCAGATTTCATATAATGCTGGAAGTTACATCAGCCAATGGTCAGGTTAAAAACTATACCGTAGGCACTCCCTCGCTGGTTCGCCAGCGGATTGCCCAATATAATATTAAGAGGGTTCTGATTGACTCAAGCGGCAGTTCTATTGTCTTTATCATTGAAATGAGGCGTGCGGCGGAAAACGGGTTTGATATAAGGTATATGGCGGAGACCGTCAGGCTTTAGTACTGTTTAACTAAAATTGTTCCAAAAACACAAAAAGCCGCGGCAGCCGCGGCTTTTTGTTATTGGTTTAAATTAATTCCGCTTTCTTTTTACAGAAGCGAAAGCGCGGCTGTTACGCCGATAAATACTATCGAAACCGTACAAGAAACGGTAATTACATTATTGAATGAGGGGCCGGCTGTATCTTTTAACGGATCGCCGACTGTATCGCCTATAACTGCCGCTTTGTGGTTTGGGCTGCCTTTTCCGCCGAACTTGCCGCCTTCTATGTGCTTTTTGGCGTTGTCCCACGCGCCGCCAGAGTTCAGCATAAATACCGCCATCGCGAAACCTGTCACGATAATACCCGCAAGATATCCGACAACACCCGCGGCGCCCAGAATAAGACCGCTGATAATCGGGCCGAGAATAACCAAAACGGCGGGAGCAATCATTTCCTTTAAGGCGCCGCGCATACAGATGTCAACGCATGTTGCGTAATCCGCGTCCGCTTTCCCTTCCATAAGACCGAGAATTTCCCTGAACTGGCGCCTGACTTCCATTACGATGCTCTGCGCCGCCCGTTGTACAGCTGACATACAAAGCGCCGCGAACAGTAATACCACAGCAGAACCGATAAAGAAACCGACCAGAACAGGCGGATTTGTGATGGCTAAATTCATCGCCGGTTTTCCGACACTTGCTAACTGAATATTTGCGATATTCACATAGGAGACCAGAAGCGCAAGACCTGTGAAGGCATTGGAAGCAATCGCAAAGCCTTTTCCTGTTGCCGCTGTTGTATTGCCAAGCGCGTCAAGAGCGTCTGTGCGTTCCCGTACTTTTTCTTCCAGTTTCGCCATCTGCGCGATGCCGCCGGCATTATCCGCGACAGGGCCGAATGCGTCGGTTGCCAGAATGATGGCGTTTGTAGCGAGCATGGCTACCGCGGCAAGCCCGATGCCGTAAAGGCCGACATTGTAATTGAGACTGATAAAATCGGCAAGCGGCATACTGCCGTCAAAAAAAACTTCCGGTTTCAGGAATTTGACTCCGCCTGAAACAATAAAACTCAGTAAAGCGGCGCCAGAAACAGTGATAATCGGGCCTGCTGTGGATTTCATACCAAGCGACAAGCCGCCGATAATCAGCGGCGCGGCTCCGGATTCGCTTGAAGCGGCAAGCTCGCGCGTCGGCTTACTGGCATCCGATGTGTAATACTCTGTAAAAAGACTTACAATGAAACCTGCGATAATACCGATAAGAACCGCTCCGTATATACCCCAGGCGTTCTGAGCCATTGTAGAACCTGCCGGAGCGTTATTTGCGATATACATGATAAGAGGCAGAGTCGCTACAGCAGCGATACCGCCTGCTATATAAACGCCTCTTCGCAGTGAGTTAAGAAGGGACAATTGATTTGTATTCTCTTTTGTCCGCACAAAGAATGTTCCGATTATAGATGAGAGAATTCCTACGACAGATATAATAATCGGCAGCATAAATCCGGCAATGCCGTATCCCGCGGCAAAACTGATTGCGATAGTCGCCACTAATGAATTCGAATTTGACTCATGAAGGTCTGCGCCCATACCGGCGACATCGCCGACATTGTCGCCGACATTATCCGCGATAACAGCCGGGTTTCTCGGATCATCCTCAGGGATACCCGCTTCGACTTTGCCTACAAGGTCAGCGCCGACATCGGCTGCTTTTGTAAAGATACCGCCGCCGACACGCGCGAAAACCGCGACAACAGCGACGCCCATTCCAAAAGTGACCATAGTTTGAGCTATCATTGCGTCTTCAACCTTAAACGCGTATTTTAAAAGCATATACCATACTGTGATTTCCAGAATGGCTAGCCCGTTTACAATAAAGCCCATTACAGACCCGGATGAAAACGCTACACGGAGCGCTTTGTTAAGACTCTCGCTTGCGGCGAACGCGGTGCGGGCATTCGCGTTAGTCGATACTTTTAGACCGACAAATCCGCAGAGCGCCGTAAAAAAACCGCCTGTTATAAAGGCGAATGGAGTAAACGGATTGATAAAGCCCCGCTCCCTGCCTGTTAATAAAGGGATATACGCAAGCGCGGCAAGAACAACAAACATAACGGCCAGAAAAACTGCGACAGTGCCGTACTGCCGTTTCATAAAAGCGTTCGCGCCTTCGCGGATGGCTTTCGCGATTTTCTTCATTACATCGGTGCCTTCCGGGAATTTGATAACCTTGCGGGCCATTATGAAAGCGAAAAAAAGCGACGCGGCGGCGCCTACATAGCCTACCCAAAACAAATTTTCAACCATTTTATACCCCTCTTGAATAATTAATAGAGAACCAAATCGATTCATTTGAACAAAAATAGGAAAAAATGTCAATTAGGCATCTATTACATGCGCTGTATCTAGCGCCGCCTTTTATGTATAACGCTATATATGGTATAGGCAGCTGTCACCTTTTTTCTTTATTTTTACACGGTTCGATATTATACTGTTTTTATGAACGCAGGATTTTATTCACTCGGCGCTGCCGAAGAGGTTACAGGTTCCAAGCATGTGCTTGAGATTGACGGGCAAAGCTATCTGATTGATTGCGGCGCATTTCAGGGATCAAGAGCCGAAGCAGAGCGCAAAAACAGGGAATTTGGCATTGCACATGATCGTATAGAAGGCGTTATATTGACGCACGGGCATCTTGATCACTGCGGAATCCTGCCGCTTCTTGCAAAACGCGGCTATAACGGAAATATTTACGCAACACCGGCGACAAGAGACATCGCCAGTCTTATTATGATGGATTCGGCAAACATTCAGGCGCGGGACGCAGCTTACTTACAGAGCCAGGCGAAGAAAAAGGGTGAAAAGTTCGACTGGACTCCCCTATTTAACGAACATGACGCGATAAAAGCTGTCAGCCAGACAGTCGGAGTGTCTTACAATAGACCCATGTTCATCGGGGACGGAGTAAGCCTTGAGTTTTATGACGCGGGCCATATTCTCGGCTCTGCAATGGCTTCGATAAAAGTAAAAAAAGGCGGCAAAGAACTGAATATCCTTGCCACAGGAGACCTTGGCCGCAAGGGAAAGCCTATCATCCGCAATCCGGCAATCCCTGAGACAGCCCCGGATTATATCATCCTGGAAAGTACATACGGTGACAGGCGGCATGACTCAACAGACGAAGCAATCGGCAAACTTACTGACATTGCGGGAAAAACCGTGGAAAAAAAAGGTAAAATATTAATTCCCGCGTTCGCCATAGAACGCACGCAGGAGCTTGTTTTTTACTTCCATCTTCTTGTTGATAAAGGCATAATTCCCGAAGTGCCGATTTATGTCGATTCGCCGATGGCGACCAACGCGACAACAATTTTTCAGCTGCACCCTGAATGTTACGGCGAGGAAATAAAAGAGGCTTTTATCAAACACCATAAAAACCCGTTCGGCTTTAACAGCCTTCACTTTACAACCAGCGTTCAGGAATCAAAAGATTTAAACGATCGCAAAGGCCCTCTGATAATTATTTCAGCTGACGGAATGTGCGAAGCAGGCCGTATCCAGCATCATTTAATACACAACATCAGCGATCCCAATACAACAATCATGACGGTGGGCTACATGGCGGAAAATACCTTGGGCAGACGCATCCGCAACAGAGAGGGCGAAGTGAAAATACACGGCGACTGGTTCAAGGTAAGAGCGCAGGTAGAAGAGATAAACGCGTTCAGCGCCCACGCCGACTATTTTGAAATGCTTGAATGGCTTAAAGCAGTCGATACATCAAAATTAAAAGGAATCTTCCTTGTACACGGCGAAAAGAAAGCTCAGGCCTTTATAAAGAAATATCTTGAGGAAAACGGCTTCCCAAATGTGCAGATTGTGAAGTACGGCCAAACATATGAGCTTAATTAGTGGCAGTTAATTTCACGTCGTCCGCGGAAGTTTTCAAATGGTTATCAAATTTTATCAATCTTGAAAAAGGGCAAAAGCCGAAAAGTTTCCGTATAGACAGAATGGAGGCGCTTTCGTTTCTTTCCGGTAATCCGCACAAGTGCGCGCCTTCTGTTCACATCGCCGGTTCCAAGGGGAAAGGCTCTGTAACAAGCATGATTGCTTCAATACTGACTGCCTCCGGTTACCGCGCCGCCCGTTATATGTCTCCGCACGTAGCTGACATCCGTGAGCGTATCTGCCTGGACGGCACATTCTTCAGCGAAGACATTTACCGCCTTGCTGGAGACGAACTGCGCGATATTACCGAAACCCGTCTTCGCGCCTCAAACCTTCCGCCAGCCGCAGCTGCTCTTTTCGACGCAAACACGCCTGACGGCTGCGAGCCGACATACTGGGAACTGCTGACGCTCTATTTCTTTCTGTGCGCCCGTTACGCGAAATGCGATATTTTAGTAGTGGAAACAGGTCTTGGCGGCCGTCTGGATTCCACAAATATTCTCGATCCATTGGTCAGCGTAATAACATTAATCGAACTTGAACACACAAATTTTCTCGGCGGTACAATTGCGCAAATAGCGGGGGAGAAAGCCGGAATAATCAAACGCGGCAGACCGCTTGTCCTCGCCGGACAGCGCGCTGACGCGCTGGAAGTGTTCAGGAAGAAAGCGCGGGAAACAGAAAGCCCCCTTTATTACCTTCCGGAAACCGCCGAAATCACAAATATTGACATAACCGCGCGCGGCACCGATTTCCGCCTCGCTTTTAGTGAGATCTTCGGGCAGCCGAAAATCCTTAACCTTTCAATTCCCATCCCCGGAAAAGTGCAGGCCGAAAACGCAGCTCTCGCCGTTACCGCCCTGGAAGTCATATCGAAAGAACTCTCGCGCAGCAGCGTTAAAGCCGTCGTTCGTGAACCGCGCGTCAGCATTAATGATGAAGCCGTCCGGCGCGGGCTAATCAATCTTAGAATACCGGGACGATTCGAGAGGATATCAGACGATCCGCCCTTCATCATTGACGGTGCCCATACGCCCGAGAGCCTCGCCCATTGCGTTGAGACATTCCGCCTGCTTTACGGTGAAAGCGGTGTGTTGATTTTCGGATGCGCCGCTGACAAGGACGCGCGTGCAATGGCGCGTACGGCGCATCAGTTCTTCACCATGATAATCATCACAACTCCCGGGACATTCAAGACAAGTGTACCGGAACAAGTTTTTGAGGCATTTTCAGAAGCTGCCGGAGAGGGGAAAGTCTTGCTGGTCAAAGATACGCGGGACGCAGTCAAGCAGGCGCTGAACACCGCGCAGGGGAACAGACATCCGCTCCTCGGGACAGGCTCCTTTTATCTCGTGTCGGAAATCAGGAAGCTGATGGAAGACCGCGTAAACCTTTAGAAGCAAAACATACAGCGCAAATACTCTCCTCCGCCGCTTTTGAACAATTCCACGGCAGGTTTACCGCTTATTCCGCTTTGCTTGCTGCTTTTTTCTCCATCCTTTTTTCAAGCATCATGTACACGACGGGGATAAAAAACAGTGTGATAAAGGTGGAGCTGAAAAGGCCTCCGAAGATGCTCTGCCCCAGGGGAGCGTATATTTCCGAGCCTTCGCCTGTTGCGAGCGAAAGGGGGATAACGGCGAACAGCGTTGTTATGGTTGTCATAAGGATGGGTTTGAGGCGGGAGACTGCGCCTGAGATCACTGCTTCTTCCAGAGGAAGGCCGTACTTGTCGCGGAGCAGATTGGTGTAGCTTATAAGAATAATGGCGTTGTTCACGACAAGCCCTGCCAGCGTTATTATACCCAAAAGGGAGATAAGGTTAAGCGAGGAGCTAAAAAGAAGAAGCCCGCCTGTTACGCCGATTAACGTAAAGGGAATGGAGGACATAACAAGCAGCGGCTGAGTAAAGCGCTCGAACTGGATGACCATCACGGCGTAAATAAGGAAGATCGAAACGGCGAGAATGATAATTAAGGAGCGGAACGAGGAGAGCATTTCAGCGGCGGTTCCGCCCAGTTCCCAGCTTGCTCCTGGCGCGATGCCCTTTTCGTTCAAAAGCGTTTCCAAAAGGCGCGTGCTTTCGCGGACATTGGGGTCTTTAAGGCTTGCGCTTACCGTAATTGAGCGGGATTTGTTCCTGTGGTTTATTTGGGACAACGTCTCCTCAATGTCAAGGCCGGCAAAAACAGCGTAGGAAACCTGTCCGCCTGTCGCTGTGTTAATGCCAAGGGAATAGAGAACGTCGTCGGGAACGCCTGCGCCGCTCAGATTAGTGCGAAGTTCTATCGGATAGTTTTTTCCGGGCCCGTAAAAAGTGCCGAGAGATATACCGTTAAACACAATTCGGTTCGTCAGAGCCGCCTGATAGGAAGAAAGCCCCAAAAGACCCATATATTGATGAAGGAGGCGCGCGTTCATCTCGCGCTGGTTAAACCTGATGTTTACGTCCGCGCTCGCGACATTCGGATCCTGCAGCATGTACTGCCTGACCTGCTGCGAAGCGGTTATTACAGTGTCAATATCCGTTCCGTATACATTAACGACAAGCCCTTCTCCTCCCGTCGCCATCGAAAGAAGATTCGATAAGCCTCCGTTGCTGAAATCAGCCTGCGCGTCTGGTATCATCCTTCTGATTTTGTCCTGAAGCTCGTTTACAATTTCAACAACATGCCTTCTGCCTGACGGATGGCTTCTCTCCCTGAGCCTTTTAAGCTTGATAATTCCGTAGGCGCGGTTGGGTTCGCTTCCCATATCAAACGCGCCCGATTGCCCGACTGTAAAGTAAGAAGCCTCAATTTCGCCGGGTATAATGCCGCGGATGGTTTTTTCAAGAAGGATGACTTTTTCGTGCGTCATTTCAAGCGTGTAGCCGCCCGGCGTCTCGACGCTTACGGCAATCTCAGCCATGTCTGTCTGCGGGAGAAACTCAAAGCCCAAAAGGCGCAGCGAAAATATACTCACCGCAAACAGAATTAATGTCCCGAGAATAAATGAAAACCTGTTGTTAAGCGCGCCTTCAAGAAGTTTCCTGTAGCCTCCGTTAAGGCTCTCCATGAACTTTTCCACGGGAACGGAGATTCTTTTACCGATGCCGCCTTCTTTTTCTTTTTTAAGAAAAACAGAACAAAGAAAGGGAATGACGACAATCGCGGCGAGTATCGAGAAAAAGATCGCGAAGATAATTGTCCACGCGACATCTTTCAGGATGACCCCGGCAAGGCCGGTTAAGAAAAGAACGGGAATAAAAGCTGCCAGAGTTGTAGTCATTGAGGCAATCAGAGCCTGGCCTGTCTCCTGAACGCCGATGGAAGCTGCATCGGAAGCGCTTATATCGCCTTTGTTAAAATGGCGCTGGATCATTTCCAGTACAACAATGGACGCATCAATCACCATTCCTATTGCGGTCGTTATTCCTCCGAGCGTAACAAGGTCAAGACTTGAACCTTTAATCCAAAGAGCAAGCAGGGTAAAAAGAATTGAAAGCGGAATTGAAAAACTTATCATCAATGTCGTGCTTGTGTTGTGCAAAAAGATGAACAGAACCAAGACCGCCAAAAACGCTCCCAGCGCGGCGGAGCGAAGAACAGAGTCTATCGACATGGATATATTAACAGCATCATCGTTGATGTAAGTAAACGACAGTACACCGCCGTATTCCCGTTCCATGTTCTCCAGAAAGGAGCGCACTTCACGGCTTATTAAAACCGCGTCCCCTGACTGCAGTTTTGTAACGGAAACAGCCAGGGAATCTTCTCCCCCTGATACCACATAGCTTGTTCTGCGGTTTTCCTTTATTTCTATATCAGCGGCATCTTTAAGCCTGATAAACCGGCCGTCCTTGTAGGCGATGACCTGATCCTCAAAATCCTGAACGGAAGAGAACCTGCCGTCTGTTCTAATGTTAAGATTGTACCCCTGATATACGCCGTCTCCGCCGGGAAGCGAAAGATTCGCTGCGGGAAGTATCTGCGCGATGTCAAGAAGGGAGATTCCAAGAGCGCTAAGACGGTCAAGGTCGGCATTGATTTCCAGAATGTCGTTTGAACCACCTCTCATCCTGACATTGGCGACTCCGGGAATGCGGGATAACGCCGGAATGATTTCGTCATTGCAAAGAGCGGATAAATCGCCTCTGCCGCTCTCTCCGTTTGCACCGATGATGATGTTCATCATGGGAAGTTCGGCCGTGCTATACTGTAGAATGACTGGAGGAGCGGGAAGATCGGAGGGAAGATTTCCCATTGCGCTGTTTATTTTTTCCCTTATTTCATAAAGCCTGTCCTGTGCGCTTTCGTTATAACTGAGCTGCAGTTCGATGACAGACACAGAATTTCTGGAAGTAGAAGTCATCAGGTTAAGACCCGAAAGAGTGCCGAGCGCTTCTTCCAAAGGATTTGTAATTTCTCTTTCAATGTCGGCGGGCCCGACTCCGGGCCATGTTGTTATAACAACGAGTGTCGGCATGGCCATATCGGCGATAAGGCTTCGCCTCAAATTAAAGACTGACATGATGCCGAACACAAAAAGGATTACAAGAAGCATCATTATTATCTTGGGATGTCTTATGGCGAAGTCCGCGATTTTCATTTTTAGGGTGCCTGCGCTTCGGAGAGAATATTGACGCGTTGTCCCGCGCTTATAAAATGCTGCCCTTCAAATATAAATATTCTGTCATGATACTCCGCAGGTATTTGAAAATAATCGTTATTTGAAAACTCCAAAGTAATTTCCGTCGGCTGCGCTGTCCCGCTCTGCGTTACATACCAAAGCCTGTTTCCCGATGTTAAAGCCCTGAACGGAAGGTAATAAACATCGTCCCTTTTCTCAAGGGTAAAAATCACGTTTACAAACATGCCTGGGCGCAGTCCGGATGCGGCTCCCCTTGGGATTTCATACTCAACGATAAAGCTCCTGTTCTCGGGGGATACGTAAGGTGCGAGGCTTAACGGCCTCAGAATGAAGGATGTTTCTCCCAATGCCGGCGATTGAAGGCGCACAGGCATTGTCCGCCAGTTATCCGCGAAAAACCTGTAATGAATTTCCGGAATCGCGGCCTTTATCCTAAGGTCGCCGAGATCGCCAAGCGTGACAAGAGGCGTTCCTGCCGCGACAAGGCCGCCTTCCGCCGCGTGGCGCATAAGAACAGTCGCGTTTATGGGAGCGCGGATTCTTGTATAGTCCATATTTAGCTGCGCAAGTTCATACTGCGCTCTGGCTACGTCAAAAGCCATTCTGGCTTCTTCATAATTTTGGCGGGATACTCCCTGACTCTGATAAAGCTCGCTTATCATTTCATATGTTGAGCTTGCCGTCGTGTAGGCCGACTGGGCCTGGCTGAATGTAAGTTCATGAGGAGCAGAGTCCACTATTGCCAGAATCTGGCCTTCGGTTACCGTATCGCCTGCTTTTACACCAAGCATGATAAGCGTGCCTCCCGTGCGGGGAACCACAGTAATAAGGCGGCCAGTTTCCACATGACTTGTTATTCGCAGTGTTTTTTCAAGGCTGCCGAGAGCCGGTCTTATTGTTATAACAGGAGCCATAAATTCATCTGCTGTTATACTTTCTCTGCGGATTACAAGAAAAACTACTACCGCAAAGAGAAACGCGAGGGCTGCGAAGATTACGAATTTGGCAAGTGAATGTCTGTTTTTACCCAGGGAGTTCATTAATTTAGCATTATAACTTATTCCTTTATTTTGTGAAATGCAATAAAGCCGGGTATTTATTATTTGAGTTTTTCCCAAAAACGCAAACTTGAGGTTTGACTGTCTGTAGCAGCATTTGGCTGTAATTTATCCGCTGAGTTATTTCTAAAATTTCAGTTTTAGAAAACTTCTGCATTACAGATTAATTGCTTCCTGCTCATTATTTCTCATTCGCTTTTATTCTCCAGTAATTGTCATTGCGTTCAAATTGGCAGGCAGGAACGGAAATTTGCCTGCCGTCATCGTGGGCCATTTTTATATGGCAGGTGATGGGATTTACTTCGATGACTTTCCAGTATTCATTTTCGTGGTGTATCCGCATTCCTTCCTGCGGGAGATTACGCTGCTGTTCGCTGTAAAACCCGTATTCATAAAAAAGACAGCATAAAAGCCTTCCGCAAGGGCCGGAAATTTTTACGGAATTAAGTGAAAGTTTTTGATCCTTTGCCATTTTGATGGAAACAGGCTTAAGTTTATCTGATACGCAATGACAGCAATAACCTCTTCCGCAGACTCCAAGGCCTCCGACAACCCTTGCCTCGTCGCGCACGCCTATCTGGCGCAGTTCAATGCGCATTTTAAAAACACTGACAAGGTCTTTAACCAGCTCGCGGAAATCCACCCTGTTTTCGGCGGTAAAGAAGAAAAGGATTTTCGGTTCTTCTAAAAGATAATGCACCATAACAAGTTTCATTTCCAGCTTATGGTTTTCGATTTTCCTTCTGCATATATCAAAAGCATCAGTTTCGAGCCTGCTGTTGTTGCGCGATTTATTAATATCTTCTGGAGCGGCAATCCTTACAATCCAGGCTATTTCTGAAACAGGAGGAAGCTTGCCGCGGACAGAACCGATTACCTGCGCAAGATCGCGTCCATAGCGGGTAGGCACAATAACCATTGTATCAGGGCTGAGGTTATCTTCACGGTAAACAGCGAGAAAAGTTTCCTGGGAATACAATAGTCTTAACCTGTAGATTGGGGTATCGGGAGCAATTGATTCAATACCGGCATCGGCACCTGTTATGACATTATGTTCTTGAAATTTCGCATCGCTGCGATCGTCTTCAAGAGAAGAGATATCATCATCTATATTTTCATATTCATTGTAATCGCTCACTTGCTTATCCTACTGTAGTAAGTCTATCAGAAGACCTTTAATTTCCTCAAGACGTGAAACCAGCTCCATCTGGTACTTTTGATTAGACAGGAGCATTGCGGCAAGATCGTCAAGTTTTTTATCGATAATAGATATCTTTGTATGAAGTTTTCCCTTGTCCGCGCCGGGAGCAGAGCGCTTTCCCTTAAAACCAGGTTTAAATTTATTAGGAAGGCCTTCTTCATAATCCAGCGAGTAACTGTTCTGCACTACATAATTAATAAAGCTGCGTACCGCCTGTTTATAGCGCATAATCTCTTCGGGGAGCGGGCGGTTTTTCAATACATCACCTGCATCGCGTACTTCGTCCATTAATGCGTCTACTGTGTCATCTGATACAGGGAGGTTTGCAAGAGGACCAAGTTCATCTGCGGTTTTTCCCCGCAGGCTGTCAAACAAAGACGAAAATTCAGTTTTACCGCCGCGATTTATATTCCTGGTTTTTTTATCGTCTTTAACCTGAGCGTATGCTGCGGGATTCATATAAAAGGAAGTATCAGTTCCGTCTATTTTAGCCATAAGTTTTTTGGAAAACAGGTAATGCCGATTTAATACCCTGTGCGTCGCGGTACTCTGACATGGTTTTTTGCCAGATGTCATCACCGGGACAAACAGCTACTTTACCATTGATAAAACAGCCGTCATCAGCTTGAATGCGGCGGGTGATTATATCTCCCATAATAATTGCGGTAGAGAGAATAACTAAATGCCCGTCAGAAATAACATTACCGTAAACAACTCCGCCTATTGTAACATTTGTACCTGATACATTGCCTTTTACTCTGGCACGTTCTCCAATAACAACCTTGCCTTTAGCGCGGATATCCCCGCGAATGCTTCCATCAATACGTGTAAAACCTCCAGCTTCAATATCGCCTGATAGGCTGGTATTAGGTCCTATAATAGTGTTAATGGAATAATCGTTGTTTTTATCCTGAGCCATAGGCTACCTTTATTAAAAAACGTATATGTAATTATAACCTTGTCTATGCGTATAAAAAAGGGGAAATCCGGCATCTCTTACAAATATAGCAACTTTGAAGCGCAGATTCGGAAGTCCACAAATATCATTTGTCAGCGTACCTGTCTGGACAAACTGGAACGAATTGTAATGTATCTGTATGGATCCACAACATCGGAACCGATGTGAACTTCATAATGAAGGTGAGGACCGGTTGAAATACCCGTACTCCCGATATAGCCGATTATTCCGCCTTGTTGAACACGCTGCCCGACCTGTACATTGGGACGAAGCAAATGCGCATAACGGGTATAGTACCCGTGTTTGTGCCTGATAATCACATAGTTGCCGTAGTCATAAACATATTCGACAGTAACAACCTGTCCATCTGCGGCGGCAATTACTGGGTCGCCGGAGCGATAAGTGGAAATATCAATTCCTCTGTGAATATGCCATTGACCGTGAATCGGGTGAATGTTCTGCCCAAAAAACATTGTAATATTGCCGATTCCGCCCCGAACAGGCCAAATACTGGGTATTTCTGTTAAAAGAGCGCTTTGCGAGTCAAGAAGGCTGCCGATTTCCATAATTGGCTCTACAGACTGAGAAAGGTACATGGAAAGCTGCCTGATCTCATCGACCTCCCGTATAAGACCGTCAGGTTTTTCGTTTATACCTATAATGGAGCTTAAATCGCCGGTTGTGTTCTGTGAAAGATTACTGTTGTTACTGTTAATACCCAGCGCTCTGAAAACACTGGAAAGAGCGCTTTGAAAATTACGGGCTTCCCTGAGAAGCAGCGCTGTTTCATCACGCATCTGATCAAGAGAAGCCTGTGTTTCCCGCAGCCTACTGTCATAATTTCCTGATGAATAAATGGGATTGCTGTAAGATGAGCCTACCCAGTAAATAGCTCCCAAAATACCGAAGACTACTAAAATAAAACAGGAAATTGATAAGATAGTGACCTGTAGATTATAAACTTTCTTTTCTGAATGAGGAACAAAAACGATCGTAAAACGTTTTGTTAAAATACGGCCAAAAACTTTAAAAACATTTAAAATAAACTTGCCAAAAACATACAAAGAATCCTTAACTTTTTGTACAAATTTATTTTCTATGCGTTTATATTCATGAACTGATGCCATTAACTCTCCCCACCAAGTACTTCCTCATTCTATCAACTTGAAAAATTAATGTCAATAATAAATAAAAAAACTGCCGATTCTATACCCAAATGTTAAAATACGCAAATAAAATAATTGCAAAATTTTACTTTTTATGTTTATGTATCGTTAATTTTTATTTATCCCCATACTTTTGGCTTTTAAACAGCATCAAAACCTGATTGTATAGCCTTAATATTCATTGGAATATATTGATGTTTATCAGCTGAAAAAAACCTTTTCAATATACCTTCAATGTCGGCAAATTTTAATGCTTTTGTTAGCTTTGCCATAGCGCCAAATGCCACCATGTTGGCAAAAAGCACATTTCCAACCTGTTCAGCAATACCTGATGCTTCAAATTTAATAACTTTTAGGTCATTTCGTACAGGGTTTTCCTTTACCAGAGTTGAATTTATTAATATTAAACCATTGGTTTTTAAAATTTTCTCGCATAGGGGAAGCGAATCAATATTCATTACCAAGGCTGAATCTGGAGTAGTAACAAGAGGGCTTGCAATTTCTTCATCAGAAATGATTACACTCGCTCTGGCGATACCGCCTCGTTTTTCAGCGCCATAAAACGGGAAGAAAGTAACATTTTTCCCTTCCTTCATGGCAAAATAAACCCATAGCTGACCTAGAGAGATGATCCCCTGCCCGCCGAATCCTGCAAAAAATGATTTTTCTGTCATTTGGAACCTCCTGTTGAATGCGGTGCAGGGAGCTTAGTATTGATATCAGAGTTTAAATTATTCTTTACTTCGCCTAAAGGAAATACAGGTATCATGTTTTTTTCCAGCCATTCAACTGCCTGTATAGGTTCCATTGTCCAGTTAGTGGGACAGGGAGAGAGAATTTCAACCATTGTGTTTCCGATTCCGGCCATCTGCGCTTCAAACGCTTTTTTAATGTACTGTCTTGTTTTGCGGATATTAGCGGCATTATTTACAGCTCCTCTTGCCAGATAGCGTGTTCCATCCAGAGTTGCAAGAAGCTCCGCAACCCTAATCGGGTAGCCCATTCCGGCAGTGTCCGCGTCCCGGCCATTAGGAGCAGTCGCTGCTTTTTGACCAATTAATGTAGTAGGTGCCATCTGTCCGCCTGTCATTCCATAAATAGCGTTGTTAACAAAGATTGTTGTAAACTTTTCTGCTCTGTTGGCAGCGTGAATCATTTCCGCAGTTCCAATTGCTGCCATATCACCGTCTCCCTGATAACAGATAACAAGATGATCAGGATGAACGCGTTTTATGCCGGTTGCTGCAGCGGGAGTGCGTCCGTGCGGCGGCTGTACAGAATCGAAATCAAAATATAAATCTGCCCAAATTGAACAGCCTACAGGATGGGTAATTACTGTTCTATCCCGAAGATTCATTTCATCAATGACTTCGCAAATTATACGGTGAATTATCCCATGTCCGCAGCCGCCGCAGTACTTTGTTTGAATTTTTTTTAAGCATTTCGGGTATCCCGATATCTTTTTCATTTTTTTAATATATCCTTTACTTTCGCAAACACTTCTTCTTCGGTGGGAATCACACCGCCCGAATGAGCCAAAAGATGAATATCAAACTGTGATTTTACGTAATATGCGGAAAGCTTTACATCTTCAACCAGTTGTCCTTCAGACATTTCCACTGTTAAAACAGGGCAGCAAATTTTATTTCCCAGCTGTTCATAAGGGAAAGGCCATAATGTAACAGGCCTGAAAATGCCAAGTTTAATACCTTCTTTTTTAGCATGTTTCTGCGCACCGAGGCAAACTCTTGCGCAAGTGCCGTAAGCTACCATAACAAGATCAGCGCACGAACAATCAGTTTCTTCAAAGCGTATCTCAGATTTTTCTATTGTCTTATAACGAATAAAACGCTGCTTTGTTTTAGCCTCAAGTAATTCAGGTACAAGTTCAATTGATGTGATGTGTACCGCTTCTTTACCGTGTCTTTCGGCGCAGCCTCCTGCCGACCATTCATATTTGGAAGCTTTTTTATCAGGAGGCAGTATGCAGCTTTCCATCATCTGTCCGATCATTCCGTCGGCATGAAGGATTACAGGAAGACGGTATTTATCGGCCAGATCAAATGCGAGATAGGTCAAATCCGCACATTCCTGTACACTCTTCGGCGCAAGTACAATACACTTGTAATCACCATGACCGCCGCCGCGTGTTGATTGAAAATAATCGCTTTGAGCAGGAGCAATATTGCCAAGTCCCGGTCCGCCTCGGCATATATTTGCAATTACCAGCGGTACATCTGCACCTGCAGCATAAGAAATTCCTTCCTGCTTAAGACTAATTCCCGGGCTGGAAGAACTTGTCATAGCTCTTACTCCTGCGCAGGCAGCTCCGTAAACCATGATAATTGCAGCTGTTTCGCTTTCTGCCTGGATGAAAATCCTCCCGCGGGAGAGCATGTGTTTTGCCATATAGGCAGGTATTTCATTCTGAGGAGTTATCGGATATCCAAAATACGCGCCGCAGCCAGCTCTTATTGCGGCCTCTGCGATTGCGTCGTTTCCTTTCATTAAAACTTTTTCGCTCATTTATCCCCCAGCTCAAAAACCTCGATGCAGACATCGGGACAGACTTCGTAGCAGTTGCCGCATGCGATGCATTTTTCTGCGTCTACGGCTTTTACAGGATATGAGCCTGATGAATTCATCACGGTTTCTGCTTCCAGTATTTTTAACGGACATGCACGAATACATAAATAGCATCCTTTACACATCTCGCGATCAATTGTAATTTTTCCTTTCCTTGCCATGTTTTCCTCGACTTTACGCACCTTAGTATAAAGAAAATCAAATAGCATATCAAGTTAAAGGTAAAAAAGTAGACAATTGATACATACTGCAATATAATGTGTGGAACCATTAGGAGGAGCAGTGTATGCAGACTGTTTGCGGAATTGATCTTGGAACCCAAAGCTGTAAACTGATAATTTATGATTTTGAAAAAACAAAAATTATCGCTCAATCTTCGTTTCCGGTGGAGATAATCGTTGAAAATGACGGAACAAGAGAGCAGAAAACCGAGTGGTATGATGATGTATTAAAAAAATGTTTTGATAAGATCGATAAAAAAACCAAATCGACAATTGCGGCAATCGGCGTTTCAGGGCAGCAGCACGGATTTGTTCCGTTGGATGAAAATGGAAAACCTGTATACAATGTTAAATTGTGGTGCGATACTTCAACAGCCAATGAATGCGAGGAAATAACAAAAGCGGCCGGAGGCGAAATAAAACTTATCGAAAAAACAGGGCTTCCCATGCGTCCTGGTTATACTGCACCAAAAGTCCTGTGGCTAAAAGAACACAAGCCGTCTCTCTTTAAAAAATTACGGCATATCCTTCTTCCACACAACTACATCAATTTCCTTTTAACAGGAGAGTATTGGGCGGAGTACGGCGACGCTTCGGGAACAGCTCTCTTTGATGTAAGAGAACGCAAATGGTCATCTGAAGTCTGTAAATATATTTCAGCAGATGTTGAAAGTTATCTTCCACAACTCGCGTCTTCCGAGAAAGCAGCAGGAGTTGTTAACAGGGAAGCGGCAGAAATTTATGGTTTGCTTGAAGGGACATTGGTTTCTTCAGGAGGCGGCGATAACATGATGAGCGCGATCGGCACAGGCGCTGTCCGCGACGGATTTTTAACGATGAGCCTTGGCACATCAGGCACACTTTTTGGTTTTTCCAAAAAACCTGTAGTTGATCCGTCAGGGGATCTTGCCGCCTTTTGTTCTTCTTCAGGAGGCTGGCTGCCTCTTCTCTGTACAATGAACTGTACCGTAGCAAGCGAAGAGATGCGCAGCCTTCTGGGATTTGATGTTAAATCCTTCGATGCGGAAGCCGCGAAATCTCCGATCGGCGCGGACGGCATCGCTGTTCTTCCGTTTTTTAACGGAGAGAGAACACCCAATCTTCCGAATGGAAGAGCGAGCATTAACGGAATTACCGCCGCAAATTTTAATAAACAGAACCTTGCCCGCGCGTCTTTGGAATCGGCAATCTTCGGGATGAGGATCGGCCTTGATGGTTTTAAATCGCTCGGTTTTAAACCTAAAGAAATCCGCCTGACAGGCGGAGGAGCGAAAAGCGCAATCTGGCAGAGCATTGCAGCCAACGTTACAAATGTTCCTGTGCGCATTCTTGAAGGCTCGGAAGCCGCCGCGATGGGAGGTGCGATTCAGGCGCTGTGGTGTCTTGAAAATCATGAAGGGAAAAAGACTTCCATTGAGGGTCTGGCAGACAAGCATGTCACGCTGGGCGCGGCGATAAAACCGGATAAAAAGAGCGTTGATAAATATAATGAGGCATACGCTGTATATTCAAAGTATCTTGGGGCATTAAGCCCTTTATACAGATAAAACCCGGTTGAGGTTTTAAATAACATATGGAGGCTGACTATGGCAAATTGTTACGTAGGGGCGAAAGAGTATTTCCCCGGTATCCAGAAGATTAAATACGAAGGACCTAAAAGTAAAAATCCCTTGGCATTCAAGTATTACGACGCTGATAAAGTAATCGGCGGGAAAAAGATGAAGGATCATCTTCGCTTCGCTATTGCATATTGGCACAGTTTTTGTGCGGACGGCGCGGATCCTTTCGGTTCCGGTACGCACATTTTCCCATGGAATGTAGACGCAAAAAACCCGATGGACGCGGCCGAAAAGAAAATGGACGCAGCCTTTGAGTTCATCACAAAAATTGGCGCAGAATACTACGCGTTTCACGACAGGGACATGGCTCCGGAAGGCGCAACTCCGGCGGAGAGCGAAAAAAACCTGATGACATTAACCGCGAAAGCGAAAAACCTCCAGGCTCAAACTGGCGTTAAACTTCTTTGGGGAACCGCGAATGTTTTCAGTAGCCCGCGCTTTATGAACGGAGCCGCGACCAATCCCGAGTTTGGAGTAGTAGCGCTCGCCGCTACACAGGTAAAAGCCGCGATTGACGCCACAATAGAGCTTGGAGGAGCGGGCTACACTTTCTGGGGCGGCCGTGAAGGATACATGAGCTTACTTAACACAGACCTAAAAAGGGAAAAAGACAACCTTGCCAGATTTCTTACAATGGCGCGTGATTATGCCCGCAAACAGGGATTTAAAGGTGTGTTTTATATTGAGCCGAAACCGATGGAACCGACAAAACATCAATATGATTTTGACACAGAAACAGTTATTGGATTCTTGCGCAACTATGGTCTTGATAAGGATTTCCGCATGAATATTGAAGCAAATCACGCTGAGCTTGCAGGTCATGATTTTTTCCATGAACTTGAAACAGCTGCCGCAGCCGGTTTCTTCGGATCTGTAGACGCAAACCGTGGCGACTTTATTAACGGCTGGGACACAGACCAGTTCCCGATGAGCTATTATGAAACCGCTTTAGCCATGTACACAATTTTAAAAATCGGCGGTTTTACAACAGGCGGCCTTAACTTTGATTCCAAAATACGCCGTAATTCAATTGACCCTGCTGATCTTTTTATCGCACATGTCGGCGGCATGGATACATTCGCTGTCGGTTTACAGGTCGCCCAGCGCATTATCGACGACAAGGTTATTCCGGACTTTGTAAAAGATCGTTACGCGTCATTTGACTCAGGCGACGGGGTCAAATTTACAAAAGGCGAGCTGACACTTGAACAGCTTTCGAAAATCGGAACAGACGCCGGTTATGGAAAAACCGGTATAACAAGCGGCAAGCAGGAATATCTTGAGAATGTATTGAACAGCTACCTGTTGGGACTTTAATAAGCAGCAAATATTATTAAGCCTCCGGTAAATCCGGAGGCTTTTTTATTAATAATAGTAACTGGCGCGGACATTGCCGCTTAATGTGACATACAACATAATGCTGAAAGGTTTTATATCATTCCTTGCATCTTTAAAAGCTGTTTTATAATAACCGTTGCCAAATGCCATTGGAAGCGCGAAATATATTTCCAAATTCTGAAAAGGAGTTATTCTGATACCTGGAACAATGCTGAATGAATCATCGCCGTAAAGAAATCTTGTGAATAAACGTAGGTTCCCCCATCCGTCAAACCGGTATAGCAGATTAACTGCCGCATTAATTCCGCCAAGAAACGGGGTTGTTCCGATTAATTCATAATCTGTTTCAGGTTTAAAAAGTAACGATCTTCCTTCTCTGTTATAGAAAAATTCAGCGTTTACATCAAGTTTATTATTAATAAAGGATCTGAGAAAACCAAGATTAAAGGCAAAACTGACTTCTTTATCGGTATGTGTGTTAAAAGCGGCAAGCCACTCATTATAAACTTCAAAATCCCAAAGAGTGGTTTTCACGGACAAAAATGCGCGCGTAGCCATTTCCTTCTGGTAAAAAGCGCCAAAATTAAAATCAGCCCATTGTAAAGCAAGATTGTATTTCCCTCCAAATCCAATTGAATCTATACTGAGATTTTTACCTGCGGCAATATCTGATCTTGTTTGAGCTAAAAGCTGAAGGCCGCCAACTCCAACAGGCACATCAAGCCTAATTAAATATGAAGGACCGGAAGGTCCGTTGTCTGGAATACGCGATAACAAATTTGTGAAACTGAAATTAGTTGAAATTCCCCATTTTTGTTCTGCTTTTCCTGCGCGAAGAAAAACTTTATCCAGAAAATTATAATCAAAAAAGAAATTACCCAGGCTGATATATGGAAATGTACCTGGAATAGCAAAATTAATAACGCTTTGGACGCGGAAAGCATCGGAAATTCTTGCATTTATTCCGATCGCAGAACTCATTTTTATCGCCGGTGCCCATGTAAAATTTCCGCTTGAGTTTTGTTCCCATGGATAATAATCAACCCACCCCGGGTTAACCGTTCCCCTGAATGCATAGGAAAAATCAAATTCAAGCCCGCGCCTTCTTAAACTCTGAACAACCGAAACAGTTTCTGTTTTCGGTGTTTCTTCCTGCGCGGGAGTTTCAGCAGACGGCTCACCAAAAATTGAATCAATAGAATCAAAATCTATATCAATTAAGTCAACATTCTGAGTTGAGACAAAAACGAACGAGAAACCCAGTAAAAAAATAAAAAAAAACAATTTCTTCATCTGCTTACAGATTCCAAAAAGGTTTGAGAGAAGACTGAATCTGCTATTCTGCTGAACGAAGGTCTGTTAATGGTTATTTGAGTGCGTTCATTGACGAAAACACCGTTTATTGTAGCGCCTCTCAACGTTTCAACATACATAAGCTGCCTTGGAACATAACGGGTGTCAATCTGATAATAATCTGCAATCACTGTTGTCCTAAGAAGTTGTCCCGAAAGACTGTAATCTTCTGCTTTGCGTAATAAATTGTCATCTGTGCTAATCCACACCTTCATTATGGGATATTCAACTTCATTTGTTACAGCCTCAAGGTTTAATACCCTGCAGTTGAAACGGCCTAATTGTTCATTAAAACCGGAAACCACCCTGTAATCCTGCGCAAGAGTAGATCTGGTAAAATCAGAGTTTCTTGCATTAGTATTCTGAAAACGGCTGGAACTGCTTGTAGTGTTGAATCTGCGGCTTTCCGGATCATAAAACCAGAGGGTATTTCCTTCCTTAAGATAACCTTGTCCTCTGCTGATTAACGGTTCCATAATGATGATTACATATTGTTCCCGCGAATCGCGGCGAAAAACACCCGCGACAGTAGTAGAACGCGATTGCCCAGGTCTGTCCTGAACAATGACATACTCCGCCTGAAAATCAGTGTTTAAATAGCTTACTGTCGCATCAACTCTTGTTAGCAATTCCTGATCCGGGTTTGACATTCGCGTTTGCGCCCAAAGCTCTGTTAATATAATAAAGCATGATAAAATAATGAATATTATCTTTTTCATAATGGTTCTCCAGATAAAAGAGACGGCAGTTTCTTTTTTGAAGCGCGTAACGAAGGAAGTACAGCCGCTGCCGCAAGAATTAACAATGTAGATATTATATTTATTATAATTGTATTCGGTAAATATAACGGCGAAAGCTTTCCGTTCTTTAAAAATATTTCAAAACTGGGAAACCATGAAAACGAAATAAACGAAGCTATAACATTTAAAATCAAAGCGAATAAAAATCCTGCCAGCAGAGATATAATACCAAGAATAATGATTTCAGTCCAGAGAACCGCCCTTAAATCACCACTCAAAAAACCAATGGCTCTCATAATACCCATTTCCTTTGCCCGCTCATGAAGTATCAGGCGATATGTTACAGACGCGCTTGCAAAAATAATTATAAGCATCAGACTGTAAAGAAAGTATGTAATCAAATTCATCGCATCCAGTAAATCGGAAACATCCGATAAATTAACCGGCAATGTAAGAAGATAGACTTTATCGCCCGGTCCTCTGTCCAATCCATCCCTGTCGTAAACCAGGGGTCCGATGTCTAATTTATCAGAAAGTATACTCTGTAATATTCTGCGATTTCTTTCAGCAGCCGAAGGATTCTCAAAAAAGAACCCAATAGCAGAACAATCAGCATCATTGTAAAGTAACAATCGGTTAAGGCTTAATCTGGAAATATATACTTTATAATAACCGAATATCGAAGCGTCATTAACAATGCCTTTAACAATGAACCGGCCGGTATTTTTTTGCCGGTTTTCATTTGTTTCCAGAATAATACTGTCTCCGACTGCCGCTCCCAATTGCTCGGCGACCGGAGATGAAAGAATGATGCTATCGTCATCCAAAAAAGACTTTACAGGAAAAGAAAAATCCATTCTGGAAAATAAACGCTCTTCATTTTCCCAATCGCTGCCGATTACATATTTTAATGTGAGCGCGTTTCCGTTAAAATAAATAACACCTCTATTGTAGTAAAGAGTTCTCATTACTGTATACTTTGGACTGATTCCGGATAAACTAACCGCTTCCATTATCGAGGAGATTACGGGAGATTGCATCTGAAAATATCTGCCGTATCCGACAGCGATAATGTCTCCCGCATAATGCGATTGAGCGGTGATATAAACATTATCGTACATTCCATCTTTAGTTGAAGTAATAAAAGAAACAACCGCGAAACAAAACACCAGGGCTATTAACAGGAAACCGTAACGGCGTCTGTAACGGTAAAGATATTTAGCGCCAAGCCTGAATAGCATTAAGACTTTTTCCATATTATCCCTGCCTCACCGCTTCCACAGGCTCAATCCGAAGGGTAACATTAATCGGATAAATTGACACGACAATTCCCAGAATTACGGCCAAAAAAAACGAAACAGCCGCAACCTTCGGAATAAAATCAAGAGTCAGTATCTGCCCGCCTAAAAAAGAGGCAATCAATTCATTAGGGATGCTGAAAGCCAGTGCGTTAATCCATTTTATAAAAAGAAAGCCTATACCTATTCCGGCAGCGCCGGAAAAAACCGATAAAATAATATTTTCCTGAAGAACAAGAGAACTGATGTAAAGGTCAGAAGAACCTATTGCTCGTAGTGTGCCGATTTCCCTTGTTCTCCTGAAAACAGAAATTAATAGTATATTAATTACAGTTATTACGCCGGTAGCGCATATAAGCAGCATTCCGGCGTTAAATAAGACCTGAACCAGTAAAAGCAAAATCGCCGAAGTTCCTACAGAAGTCCGCCAATCAACAGCGGTAACGCCGTAGGGTTCAATTTTTTTATTAATGGATCTTATAAACGATGCCGGCGAAACATTATCCTCAAGATCAATGATGATAAAATTCCAGTCGCCGCCTGCCAGATTAATATCACCAGCGGAAGGGGATTCAGCTAACCAGCCAATCAGAAAATCAACAGAAAAATCTTCTTCATCATCCCGCTGAAAAAAAGAGGATTCCATGCTAAATATATCATCGATGTCCAATGATAAAAGCTGCGCCGCTTCATGCTGCGTATTGCTGTAGCTTGTTTCCTGCGGCGCAGCGACCTGAATTGAGTTCAGTACTCTTGCTGTTTGGGGATCAATAATGATAATCTCGTTCATAAACAAGCCGGGATTCTGATAACTAAAAATACCGACAAGAGGGACTTCCCTTATTTTAAAACCAAAATCGCTTCCTGATGTAAAAAGAAGAGGATCTCCGATCCTCGGGTATATGCCGGTTTCCCCCTGTATTCTCCGTGCGCGATCGGAAGTGATCATGGCGCCGTATTCGCTTTCGTATAACATGCGTCCTTCTTCAAGAATAACGCCTGGAAACACGGAAAAATAAGTGGACGCATCCACTCCGCAAAGCAAAGCCGGAGATCGGACTCCCAATAAATCAAGATAGGCTTTTCCAGACACCTGGCTTGTTATTCCTGCTATTCCGCTTTCGGCGCGGACTATCTCCATTACTGTGTCATAAGCGGGAAATACCGGAATAATAAAAAACTCGTCGATAACAGGCGTGTTTGCGCCGAAAAGATTCATGCTCACATCAGCTTTTTTCTGAATCATTACATCGCCGGTAAGGCTTTTTATAAAAGCATCATGAAGGCTTAAGTTGGATCTTTCTATCATGCTGTTTCCCATAAAAAAGATGAAAACAATTACGGTAATAAGAAGGATTACAATCGCGTTGTTCTTTTTGTTTTTTACAATGTTGCGAAGAGCCAGAAAAAAGACCATCGCTACCTCTGCACATCTAAAGAAGTGTTCACAGCGTTTACTGTGTACTCTGATTTAACAAGTCCATCCTGAAGGAAAACAATATGATCCGCCATTTTCCAGATATCAGGATCATGCGTAGAAAATATAAAGGTGGTTTTCTCATTATGATTAATTTTTTTCATCAGGTTTAAAACAATCTCGCCGGTTTCCGAGTCAAGGTTGGCGGTAGGCTCATCCGCGATAACAATCCTAGGGCTTGTAACGAGAGCGCGCGCAATCGCGACACGCTGCTGCTGACCCCCCGAAAGCTCCGCTGGAACATGTTTATGCCGATCCGACAGTCCGACTTCCTCAAGGAGATAATTCACCTTTTCTTTACGTTTTGATTTATTACCGCCTTTTCCGGAAATAATAAGGGGAAGTTCCACGTTTTCATAAACATTTAAAACAGGCAACAGGTTAAATGACTGAAACACATACCCAAGAAGCTCGCGCCTAATCCGCGCAAGTTCCCTGCGGTTCTGCCGTTTAATCTCATGGCCGTCAAGAATAAGGCTTCCTTCGTTAAAACTGTCAATTAATCCGATGATATTCATCAATGTGGTCTTGCCGGAACCGGAAGGCCCCGCTATTGACAAAAACTCACCTTCGGTAATATCAAGGCTTACGCCCTTAAGCGCCTGCACTTCAAACTTACCCATTGGATATACTTTATGGAGATTTTTTATGGAAACGATCATTAAGCGCCCTTTTATACGTATATTACTACAATATATCTGCTTATTAAGGCATTTTCAAGACAAAGCAATGATTCTGCCAAGACATTGCCCTAACTGCAGCTGTTTATCAGCGCATCACACACAATATCAACTTGTTCGATTGTCATGTCAGGATAAAGCGGCAATGTAAGCTCATGATCGCTGACATATTCCGCTTTCGGCGCGGGATTAATTATATCCCTGTACGCACTAAACCCGCGAACCGCGGGATAATGGATGCTTGTCTGTATTCCTTCCTGCTTCATTAATTCAATTACTGAAGCTCTGTCTGCTTTACCGGAAAGCAATACCGGCATTATATGGAAGTTTGCCTTTCCGCGCGTAAAGCGCCTGAAAGGTATTGAGATTAGCGGGTGTCCGTCCAGCCGTCTGTAGTAATGTTCAACCAGTATCCTTCTTTTTTCATTTGCTTCGCTGAGTTTCGCCAGTTGAACAAGCCCGATGGCGGAATTGGTTTCTGTTAGACGGTAATTAAAACCGGCGGACACAACATCGTAAGATACCGCCCTTCCTTTATAGCGGTCAAAGGATTGAACAGACATACCGTGAGAACGGAGGTGTTTCAGCTTTTCATACAGTTCATCGCCGCGCGTTACTACCATGCCGCCTTCGCCGACCGCTATGTTCTTGTTCGCGAAGAAACTGAAAGCGGATATATCGCCGAACGTACCGAGAGGCCGCCCGCAATAGTCGGCTCCGGGAGTATGAGCGCAGTCCTCAACAAGAAGAAGCCCGTGCCTGGCGCAAACGCCGGTAATGCGCTCCATATCACATGCAAAGCCTGCATAGTGGACAATCATAACGGCTTTAGTTTTTTCTGTTATGTGCGCTTCAATGTCATCGGGGTCAGCGGACCAGTCTTCCATCGACGTAATGTCAGACAGAACATTTTCCGCCCCGGTCATTTGGGTAACATTCTGATCGGCGATAAATGTAAGGGCGGGCGTTATAACCTCATCTCCTTTTCCGATGCCGCATGCCAAAAGCGCCATGTGCAGAGCCGCCGTACAGTTTGCAACAGCGAGGCTTTTCGCGCCGTTTCCAAGGAAATCAGAAAAAGCGGCTTCAAAGGCATAAGTCTTTGAGCTGATTGTAAGCCAGCCTGAATCAAGCACTTCCTTGACCGCTTGATATTCCCTTTCGTCATAATTAATTTTGTGAAGCTGTACACGCCACATAGCTGTTATAACTATATCAAAAAATATATACTGGTTCCATATATTGCAGGGAGAAGTTATGAAATTAACAATGCCAAAGGAAGTCCAGGATGAAATCGCGAAGCAGGGAATCATCGCGGTTTTGGAAATAGAATCGGAAAGCAGCGCGGTACCGCTTGCCAAAGCTCTTCTTGACGGGGGCATTACCGTAATTGAGCTTGCGCTGCGCACTAAAGCGGCTTTCCCGTCAATTTCGCTGATCGCGGACGAACTGCCGCAAATGTACATAGGGATCGGGACTGTTATCGAACCTGGACAGGCGCAAAGTGTAAAGAAAATAAAAGGCGTGCGTTTTGCCGTTTCTCCGGGCATAAACGTCGGTATAGTAAAGGAAGCAATAGAGGCGGACTTACCCTTCGCCCCCGGGATAGCGACACCAAGCGAACTGGAGCTGGCAGTCTCTCTTTGCTGCCGTACTGTTAAATTATTCCCTGTTGAAAGCATGGGAGGGCTTAAGTACCTTAAAAGCATTAACGGCCCCTACAATCATCTGGGCATTAAATATATCCCGCTGGGAGGCGTCACCGCCGATAACCTCGCAAGTTACGCCGGTTTCGCTCCGGTGCTTGCAGTCGGCGGAAGCTGGATAGCAACAAAGGAACTGATAAGCGCGCAGAACTGGAAGGAGATAACAAGGAGAGCAAGGGAAGCGAAGGACATTTGGGATAAAAACCGCGTGTAACTCGCATAAACCCTTCTTTAAGGGGTGCGCTCTTTAATGAAGTTGTTTAATAACCGAAGTTATCGGACAACACTAATATTAATGGGCGAGCCAAATGGTCCAAACTGACTCTGCTATATGCTCGAACTCAAGTAAAGTCTCATGACACATATGTTCATCTAAGGGCGCAGATCTGAAGCGTAATCAGCGGATGCATCATAAAGCGAGCAACAAAGCATATATATAAGACTAAAAGCGTAACGCTCTGTCGGCTCTGATTGAGCAACGAGACCGAATTACTGCAGGCAATCGACAGCATCCTCAGCGGAGAAATCTATATTTACCAAACGTGAAATGCAAATCATTAATCTGATAAAAAGAAATAAGACCAACAAACAAATCGCAATCGAACTCAGGTTGAGTATCCGCACTATAGAAAATCATATCAGTAATGTTTACTACAAGACCGGAACTAAAGACAGACAGGAATTAATGGAACTGTAAACATGTTACGCGCCTTTTTAAAGAGCTGCCGGATGATGTTTTATCCTGATGCTTGTGTCCTGTAATATTCGGTTATCAATATAACAATACGCGTTAATTCCTTATTGCATAAGGAATTAACTTAACTTTCATTGTGTCATTTGAATATTACAGGACACTAGAGAGCTGACTCTTTCAACAGAGAGCTCAGTTGCCATTGCAATATCATTGATAGGCATTCCCATTCTAATAAGATTACGCGCAGTTTCTTCGCGGCCTTCCTCGCGTATTTCCTCAAGTGCTTCCTGAAACCTTATTTCGATTATCTCTTCCATGCTGGGTTCTTCTGTCAACATATTGATTACCTCCGAAGAATTGTCCTTTAGAAACTGTACGAGTACATCATTGCCTATACAGTATTTTATCGCGGCTTTTACAGATTCTTCAAGCGATAATTCTTTTCGGTACTCCCGTATCTTGGCGATGAAGATACTGTAACCGTCGAGGTTTCTGCTTCTTTCAAGCATCTGCGGATTACGCCCATGGTTAATGTTATAGACATGCGCTACCAGTTCCAGTGACTCAATTGATTGTCCTTTAATATTCATGAAGGCGTCAGAAAGACTGAGTTTCTTATAATCGGGAAATTGATCTACTCCGTTGTAAAGAACTATAAACTCAGGAGCGGGTATTTTTACAAGTTTCTTTTGGTAAAGTCTCTCCCTTTCAATTATTTTCTCGTATACACGTCCGATATACATAAGCATCCTAATCGGGATGTTATTATTAATCGTTGACTGGTGCTCTATTAATACTACAAGCTGGTCATTTATTGTAAACGATACATCGTTTAGCTGTCCCATGAAAAGGACATCAGATAAAGTGTTAATGCAGATAACAGCGTCCTTTGGAATATCAACGCCTTCTATAGCTGAGTACAGTTCTCTCAATGTTTCCGGATCGCTGAAAAGAGTCGAGAAAACGCTGGCTTTGTGTTTTGTATTAACGCACATAAAAATCTCCATAAATAAGGATTAACCGCAGCATCGAACCAAAGGTTCGCACTAACCGAGTTTTGCAAGCGGCTACTTCACAAGAAAGCTTCCCTATATATGGGTTGAAAACGCTGTTTTGCATGACTGAAAAAGAACAGTTTACAAAAACAGCTTTAGCCGCCCAAATCCATCTTTAGGCCGTTTAAGCCATTCTGGACTTTTATTAAAAAACCTGTTACCATTCCCGGCATGTCAGAAAACAATCAAAGCGAAAAGCTGGCAGCCAGCCAAAGGCTGGCAGTGATCCGCCACTCGGTCAGTCATGTTATGGCGCAGGCGGTTGTAAAACTTTTTCCAGGAACAAAGACCGCAATAGGTCCTGCCGTTGAAAACGGTTTTTTTTATGACTTTTTACTGCCGCGCCCCATAACATCCGATGACCTTGCCGTTATCGAAGTCGAAATGAAGAAAATCATCGACAGCCGCCATGATTTTATTAAAGTGACAATGAGCCGAAACGAAGCCTTGACACGTTTTGCGGCTGAACAATTTAAAACCGAATTAATTAACGAACTTCCTCCTATGGAGGAGATAACAATCTACGAAAACCGCAGTACTGACGGTGCTGTTCAATGGGCCGACCTTTGCAGGGGGCCGCATGTTGCCAATACGAGGGAGATAAACTCCGCGGCTTTTAAGCTGCAAAGTATCGCCGGTGCCTACTGGAGAGGCGATGAGAAAAGGGCGATGCTCACCCGCGTTTATGGAACAGCATGGGAAAATCCCAAAGACCTTAAAGCTCATCTTGCCTTTCTGGAAGAAATTGAAAAGAGGGATCACCGCAGGGTCGGCAAAGAGATGGATTTATATTCAATCCACGAGGAAGCCGGAGCGGGACTTATTTACTGGCATCCCAACGGCGGCAGGATGAGGGTCGCCATCGAGGATTTCTGGCGCAAGGAACATTACCGCAATGGCTACGAGATACTTTATACGCCCCATATCGGCAAAAGCTGGCTGTGGGAAACATCGGGACACCTCGGCTTTTACAAGGAAAACATGTACAGCCCGATGAAGATTGATGAGCAGAATTATTATATCAAGCCGATGAACTGTCCTTTTCACCTTTTAATCTACAATAACAAGGGACATTCCTACCGCGACCTGCCGCTGCGGTGGGCGGAGCTCGGAACCGTATACCGATACGAGCGCTCAGGCGTTTTGCACGGTCTTCTGCGCGTACGCGGTTTTACCCAGGATGACGCGCATATAATCTGCACGCCCGAACAGATGGAAGGCGAGATTCGAGAAGTGCTGCGCTTCAGTTTAAGTATTTGGAAGGTTTTCGGCTTTAAGGACATCAAGGCGTACCTTGCCACAAAACCAGAAGGCAGCGTCGGCGAGCAGAAAAAATGGGACGACGCGCTGGAGAGCCTTCGCAGGGCGATTGACGCGGAAGGCCTTCCCTACGAAATGGACGAAGGAGGCGGCGCTTTCTACGGCCCCAAGATCGATCTTAAAATAAAAGATGCGCTTGGACGCGAATGGCAGATGTCTACCATTCAATTCGATTTTAACGAGCCTGAACTTTTTAACCTCACCTATGTTGATACTGACGGTCAGCACAAACGTCCGTACATGATTCACCGCGCTCTTTTGGGCAGCTTTGAACGTTTCTTCGGTGTTCTAATTGAGCACTTCGGCGGCGCGTTCCCTGTCTGGATTGCTCCCGAACAGGCGGCTGTAATTCCCGTCTCGGAAGTGTTCAGCGATTACGCGAAAAAGACTGCCGCGGAATTAAAGGCATGCGGCTTGCGCGTAACGGCGGAATTGAACGATGACCGCATGAACGCGAAGATACGCAATTGCCAGACTCGGAAGATTCCATACATGCTTGTCGCAGGCCAGAGGGAAGCTGATGAAGGCACTGTATCAATCCGTCTTCGGGACGGCAGGCAATTACCCGCGATGAAGACTGAGGATTTCGCGTCATATGCTCTTGAAAAAATTGAAAGCAGGTCGCTTGAATTATAACGTGAAACATTTATCGTTATTAATTGCTTTACTGCTTCTTTTATTTCCAATTGGTTCATGTTCTTCAAAACCTGTTAATGTTCTGCCTGACGGCAGGTATATCCCCGCGGACTTTGCCGGGGTTGTTCATGCTGGTATGACAAATACTGCAGAAGAGTTCGATCTTATCAATCATATGGGCATCAAATGGATACTTCACACATTTAACTGGAGCAGCATAGAGCCCGAGCAGGGCCAGTGGGATTTTTCGCGTTACGAAACATTTGTTGATAACGCGCAGGCTGACAATATAAAAGTTATCGGGGTGCTGGCTTATGATGTTCACTGGATTTTTGAAGAAGGCGAAAGGAGCAGATATATCCCTTCCGATAAAATCCCTGAATTCTGCAATTATGCCCGAAAGACTGCGGAGTATTTCAAGGGAAGGGTAGACGCTTGGTGCATCTGGAATGAGCCTAATACTTCACGTTTCTGGACAGGAACAGATGTAGAATTTTATGAGCTGACCCGGCAGGCGGCGGACGCTGTAAGGGAAGCTGACAGCGATGTGATTCTTCTTGCCGGTGCTTTTAACCGCGGATATTTCGGACTGCCCGAAAAATTAATAAGAGGTCTCTTTGAATCAGGCGCGATGGAAAAAGTTGACGGAATAGCTTTTCATCCGTACGAACTGAACGCAGTGCGCTCAATACGGCTTTACGATAAATTTATTAAAATAGTGGATGAATACGGCTTTAAAGACAAAATCTGGGTAACGGAGATGGGGTTTCCCACCGGCGGAAAGCTGCCGACTAAAATCAAGGAAGAAAGATTCCCTGAAATGGTAATTAAATCTTTCGCTCATCTTGCCGCCGCCGGATCTCAGTTTGTTTTGTGGTACCAGCTGTTTGATCCTCTGGAACGTGACGCTGATGATTCAGAAGATTTTTTCGGCCTTGTACGAAGCCGCGGGGATTATACATCCAAAGCGGCAGAGGCGTTTCGTTTATGCGCTTTATATATGCCTGACACAATTTGTTATGTGCTAACAGACGGCCTTCCAGGATCAATACGCGCGTTTTGGTTTAAGGGAGAAGATAAAAGCGCACTGGTACTCTGGAAAGAGGGATTGGGAATAAAAAAGATAAACATACAGCTGCCCGGAACAGATCATCTTCTGCACGATATTGTTACAGGAAACAAGATCGCTTTGCCTTCTGAAAATGTAATAAATGCCGGAAATGAACCTGTATTTATTACATATTGCGGCAAAAGCGAAGAAAAACCGGCAGTGAGAGCATATTAAACTACGCTAAGTACGAATTCCCTTGACGTTTTCTGCAAATTTTCTATTTTATAATTATTGGTACTATATTAATAACACCAATCAGTGTCTGTCTATAAAGCAACCGGCATTATGAGCAGACACTAATTAGCTAATTTGGAGGGACTCAATGAATGACAGAGTTGTCAGAATTATGGAATTTCTGGTGAACAACGATAAGGCAGAAGTAAATATACTTGCAGAATTATTGGATGTTTCCCGTGTGACACTTAGAAAAGATTTGGATAAACTTGAAAAATCAGGTATTATAAAACGGCATCACGGTTACGCCAGCCTTGAAGGCGCTGATGACACAAGCAAAAGAATTGCGTTTTGTTATCCGATAAAACGCAGAATAGCCAAATCTGCCGCGCAGATTGTAGAAGACGGCGAAACAGTGATGATTGAATCAGGTTCATGCTGTACATTACTGGCAGAAGAACTGGCGTCGATGCATAAAAATATCACAATTATTACTAATTCACTGTTTGTTGCAAATTTTATCCGCAATTTCAGAAACATTAAAATAATAATGCTTGGCGGATATTTCCAGCCGGAATCCCAGGTATTGGTCGGGTCTATTGTTACAAAGTATGCCAGGAATTTCTTTATTGACAAGTTATTTATAGGCGCTGATGGTTTTATTCAGGATCAGGGATTTACAGGCAGAGATTATCTCCGCGTTGAAACAGTAATGGGACTTGTAAGATGCGTTAATAAAGTCTACATCTTAACTGAAGCTGCAAAATTTAAACGCCGCGGAGCATATAATCTGATTCAATTTAACAAACTTACTGGTGTTATCACAAATGATGATATTCCAATAGAAGCTGAATCTTCTATGCTTAAAAATAATGTTAAGGTTCTAAAAGTCCCTTCAGTTGATGAAAAACAAAAATTGTATCAGTTCCCGGGATTGCCTCCGATAAATAAGGAAAAGGAGCGGGGAACCGGGAATGGCTATTGAAACGCTTTTTATACTTAGTTGAGGCTGTTCCGAGATCATCCGGGATTCGGAACAAGCGTAGTTTTGAACAGCAGTATCCAATCCAGGTCTTCTGTGTCTTTGCGCTTAATAATCCTTAAGTATTAAAAGCAATCTTTCCATGTTTATCGTACGTAAAAAATTAGCAAGACGCGGTCCTTGATCTTTTCCTATCAATGCCTGATATGCCGCGTTAAAAAGCGCTTTTCCGTCAATGCCTGCTTTTTCTGCCGCCGCGTATATGGCCGAAGCGCATGATTTATCGTCTGTAAATTCTTCAATCTTGCAAATAACATCATCCCGCAGGATTCTTACAGCTTTTTTTTCAGTATCGGAAAGAGTCCTCCCTGCCTTGCTTCCTGCAGGAAGCAGACGGAAACGAAAGTCATCCGGAGCGCAGTTTTCTACCCAGTATTTGGCGCATTGCGCCCTTGCTTTTAATGCCGGAAGATTCTGCTTTATCGATTCTTTATCTTTTACAGTGCTGACAGAGCCGGATAAATCCGTAAGAGCTTTGTCAATATCGCCGTCCGCAATTTGGATCAAATTGCATAAATGGCGGAATGGAACCTGATATGGCTTTTGCTTCTCCGTCTGCGCGCTTTCCAAAGACGGTATTTCCACGTCAGCGCCTGCCTGTGATAATTCATAAATCCGCTTTTCTTTTTGATATGCCGCTTCATCTTTTGCTGTTTCCATTTTCCAGGCAATACGCTCAGTCTTGTCATAATCTTCATATATTTTTATAACATCAAGATCAAATGAAATTGTAAACTCTGTATTTGGTCTTGTACCGGCAAACAGATAACGCGTTAGTTCCGGAGTATAAACCTTCAGCACCTCAGGAAGATCGACTACCTGTCCTTTTGAGCTTGACATTTTACCAGGTGTTCCTTTTAAGCCTATAAAATCATAGCGGAATGTTACGGGCGCATCCCAATTGTAAACTTCCTTGCACACATGTTTTGCGGTATCAAAACTTCCTCCAGAACTGTGGTGTTCTTTTCCTGCAGGCTCAAAATCAACCTTCTCGTACTCCCATCTCATTGGCCAGTCAACGCGCCATGTCAGTTTAACACCCTTTGCTTTTTGTATATCAAGCTTCTCTTTGTTCCCGCACAATTTACAGTTATAGCTTAAACCCCAGCCGCCGTCCCATTCTTCAATTTCAGTTTCGTCTCTATTGCATTTTTCGCAGAAAACGCTTACAGGCCACCACTCTCCCTGGATTTTATGTTCCTCATCGCGGTATTTATCAAGTATGTTTTTGAGTACATCGCGTTTTTCCAACGCTCTGCGGATGCCTTGCGCATAACACGAAGATTGATACCTCTGCGACTGATATAAATATTCAGGATAAATTCCCACGATTGGCAGCGCGTTTTCAACTTCAACTTCATGATGACGTGCATAGCTGGAATCCCTTTCCCAGGGGTCAGGAACCATTGTGATGGGGAGACGCAGGCAGTTTTTTAACTCTTCCTGTTTCGGCATATTTGCGGGGACCTTGCGGAACACATCATAATCATCCCATGAATAAATAAAACGCACATTTTTCCCCATATCACGAAGAGCGCGCACAACAAGTTCAACAGAAATAATCTCCCTGAAGTTGCCTAAATGAACCGTCCCCGACGGAGTTATCCCGGAAGCGCATGTGTAGAGTTCTTTTTCGCCTTTTTCAAAAATAATTTTTGCTGCAGCTTCATCAGCCCAATGATTTGTTTTCATGAAATAACTATAACAAATATATTTCTTTGCTGCCAGTTCGTATTTTACCTGGGGAAATGAACCGCTGCTTCATTCACTTCCGCCTCGCAGGAACGCATTGCAAGGATTGTTTTTTCGATAAGGGTGTCAAGTTCCCATCCAAGAAGAGCTGCGCCTTTTTCTATGACTTCGCGTGAACATCCTGCGGCGAAGGCGGGAGTTTTAAATTTCTTTTTTACGGATTTTATTTCCATATCCATTACGCTTTTGGAAGGGCGTATGATTGCGGCTGCCCATATAAGGCCTGTAAGTTCATCCGAAGCGTAGAGAATTTTTTCCATTTGGTGTTCAGGTTTTATGGTTATGCCTGTAAGACCGTATCCATGACTGCAAACTGCTTTAATCAATTCCTCGCTGATTCCGGCAGCTTTTAACAGGTCCCAGGCTTTAACGCAGTGCTGATCGGGGAACTGCTCAAAATCAATATCATGAAGAAGCCCTGCTATACTCCAGAATTCCGAGTTCTCGTTAAAGCCCTGATCCGATGCGTACCACTTCATAACACCTTCCACAGTCAGGGCATGCCGGAGATGAAAGGGATCCTGATTATACTGAAGAAGCAGCTCCCACGCCTGTTCTCGGCTGATATTCGCATTCATGGTTACAGTGTACAGGCAGCGGTAAACAGAGGCAAGCTGTTTAATAAAAATATAAATTTTTGTTATATTGTAACATGCTTATAGAGTTGTGGTTAAATATTTGTATGCAAAGTATTTTTAAACGGCATGAAAAAAAATATATCATTACAAATGAACAGAGCGCTGTTTTGCAGGAGAATCTTGCCCGGCATATGATAATTGACCGCTGCGGCGAATACCTTGTACAGAATCTTTATTACGATACGGAGAATTGGGATATTATCCGCGAATCAATAGAAAAGCCCCTATATAAAGAAAAACTGCGGCTGCGCTTCTACGGCGATTATAATCCGGAATCACAGGGGTTTCTGGAACTGAAAAAGAAATATGACGGTATTGTATATAAACGCAGAATCGCTTTTTCTCTGGGCGAAATAAAAAATAAATGTGTCCGGGAAATTGTATCGCAGGCAGGTTCGCAAATCTCAAGGGAGATTAACTTTTTTCTGAGTAACAGGGAAGTCAGCGAAAAAGTATATATCGCCTATAAAAGAACCGCCTATAACGGGCTTGATGATCAGTCTCTTCGTGTTTCATTTGACAGGGATATATTCTTTCGCTGCTGTTCATTTGATGAATTTAATCCTGAAGCAGATGTTCATAAGAGATCGTGTTCCGGTGATGCATGTCAAATTCTCAGTAATAATTGTTTAATAATGGAAATAAAAACCGCTTCTTCAATTCCATTATGGCTTACCGGTTCGTTAAGTGAAAACAAGGTTTTTCCCGTATCTTTTTCCAAATACGGAACTTGTTTTACCAAACATATACTTAATCGTCAAAACCTGAAGGAGACAGGATATGCAGCTTGATTTCTTTTCCGGCAGTTTAATAAACGGGATTCCGACCCTGTACAGCATGGCTATATGCACAGTATCCTCATTGATATTCGGGCTTGCGGTCGCCGGAATTTATATGTTCAGGAATAAATTCAGCCGGAGCATGGCTTTAACACTGGTGCTGCTGCCTGCAATAGTGCAGATTATCATAATGCTTGTTAACGGAAACATCGGCGTGGGTATCGCTGTAGCGGGAGCGTTTTCCCTTATCCGGTTCCGTTCCATACCGGGCACCGCAAAGGAAATCGGCGCGTTGTTTTTCGCAATGGCTCTGGGTTTTGTAACAGGACTTGGTTATATTTTTTATGCTTTTGTATTTCTGCTGCTTGTCGGAGGAGCATGGTTGTTATTAACAAAAATATCTTTTGGAGATAACGGTAACATCCGCTTTTTGAAAATAAAAATCCCCGAGAATCTTGATTATGAAGGGCTTTTTGATGATATTCTGGACAAATACACTAGCAGCGCTGAATTAAAGTCGGTAACAACTACAAACATGGGAAGCCTTTTTGAATTGATGTATATTGTATGTTTAAAACCGTCATTTACGCCAAAGTCGTTTATTGACGAACTGCGCTGCCGTAACGGTAATTTAAATATCAGGTTAAGCCGAAACCGCGACGGAGAGGAGTTATAAAATGAATAAAATCGAAAAAATTAAATTCATTGCTTTGTTATTATGCGTATTGATAACGATGATCTGCTGTACCGGCAAAGCATATGCAGCCGGTATTATAAATACACAGTCAACACGCGAGGAGATCGTAGCAATCAACGCAAAACAAATCGAATTTACGGATGGTATTGCGCGTATTACCGCCGGGGGGAGATATATCCTTTCCGGTGAACATGAAGGGCAGATTCTTATTGACGCTTCCAGAAGAGATCTTGTTCAGTTAATACTTGACGGCGCAACACTTCATAACCCCGGCGGTCAGACAATTTTTGCGCCGCGTTCTCTTGGCGTGGAGCTAATTCTGGCGGACGGAACAATTAATAATATATCTGACGGCATTTACAATGACGAAGAAAATAATGCCGCAATTTTTGTTCAGCATGATTTGATTATCTCAGGCGGCGGAACATTGAATGTTACAGGCAATTATCACCACGGCATCCGCGCACAGGATTTTCTTACCATAAACGGCGGAATATTCAATATAACTGCTGTCGGGGACGCGCTTCGCGGACGGGACGGCGTAATCATTAATGACGGGACATTTACATTGACTGCCGGAGGCGACGGTATTCAGTCAAATAATGATTCAAATCCCGAATACGGATATATAACTATAAACAACGGTGTATTCGACATTAGAGCCGGAGATGACGGAATACAGGGCGAAACTAATGTCATAATTAACGGCGGAATAATAAAAATCTCCGCGGCGGATGACGGCATAACTTCAAACGGGCCGGTTCTTGTAACAGGCGGCGCAATCAATATCGTAAACTGTTATGAAGGAATCGAAGGGTTAAATGTCACTATAGCCGGAGGAAACCTCAGCATTAACGCAAGGGACGACGGATTAAACGCAAGAGACGGAAACGCTGTCAGGGATTTTCGCGGAAGGCCGATGATGCGCGGTCCGGCAAATCCGGATATATATGTGCGCATAACAGGCGGGATAATTAACATTTACGCGAGGGGAGACGGAATTGACTCCAATAACAATATCTTTCTTGAAGGCGGGACATTGCTTGTAAGCGGCCCGTCCATGGGAATGGAAGGCGCGGTTGATTGTGACGGTACATTTCTGATAACAGGCGGAGAACTTGTCACAGCCGGAAGCGTAATAAATGTTTCCGGGCGGTCAACCCAGCCGTTTATTTATATTACATATAATCAGCAGCTTCCAGCGGGGACAATTATTGAAATGAGGGACGCAAATAATAATGTGCTCTTAAATTACGCGGCTCTTACCTCATTCAGGATGTCAGCGTTTACATCTTCGGATTTTATTATCGGAAATACTTATTCTGTATTTATTAATGATCAGAAAACGGCGGATGTGACACCTGGCAGTATTATCACAAGTCTTGGCGGGGGAAATACCATGATGGGAAGAGGCGGATTTGGCGGAGGAACCAATCCCGGTGATTCCGGCCTCTGGGGCAATCTCGGCATTAATCCCCGCGATTTTCCTGATTTCCCCGAAATGCCCAATCCCGGTGATTTTCGCAATATGCCGAATCTTCCCGATATGCCTAATCCAGGCGATTTTGGAAGAAACAGGCGCATGGAACAGATGGCGCCTCCATCCACGCGTCTTTGATTGACAAGCGAAGTGAGGGTCGGCGTATCCATTGGATACGAACCGAGTTTACTCGGGCATGACCGAACGAGCGCAGTCACCGAAGGGTATGATACTCTTCATTATTCAATACGAAGGTTGCGCTTTTGGGAGAAGCTTCTTTGAATTTCCAAACCTTTCAGGACAGTGTTTCATGCGTTTCCTTTAACTGCTTTATAATCGGAAGCTTCTGCGGACATTTTCCTTCGCACGTTCCGCAGGCGGTGCACTTTGACGCGTCCGCTGTTTTTATCCAGCTAAAGCCGTTACTCGCTTCGTTATACGCTTTTTTTGCGTGTTCAGTCAGACCATAAATGCGGTGTCTGTTCATGATTTCAAACAGGTAAGGAATATCAATCCCCGCAGGGCATGGTTTACAGTAATTGCAGCCGGTGCAGTAAAGCTGCGCGAGTTTTTTGTTTTCTTCCATCATGGCTTTAATGTGTTTAAGCTCTTCTTCCGTCAGATGTCCCGTTCGTGATGCGACATCAAAATTTTCTGTCAGCATCTTTTTATTTTCCATGCCGGATAACGCGATATCCACATTTTCATTCGCAAGAACAAAGCGCATGGCCATTTCCGCGGTGCTGACTCTCGCGCTGCCCATGTCTTTTAACAGCCCTTGGATTTTTTCACTCGGCGCTCCGAGCCTTCCGCCGCCGACAGGCCCCATTACCACAGTGCCGAGTCCTTTTGATTTCGCGTAAGCGATGTTTTCTTCGTTTGAGCGATCGAGCATGTTGTATTGAACAAGAGTCGATTCAAAGAATCCCGAATCAACAATTTTTTTGTAATTCTCCGCGCTGTCATGAAACGAAAAAGAAATATGCTTAATCAATCCCTGATCTTTTGCTTTTAGCGCCGCTTCCATTGGGCCGAATTTTAAACCCTGCCAGCTTTCAAAACTTTTCAGCGAGATGCCCCAAAAATGATAAAAGTCTATATAGTCAACATCAAGCTGTTTCAATGATTTTTCCAGCCGCTGTATCCAGTGATCCCCGTCATTGTCTTCGATTGGATTTTTTGTTGAAAGATAAACCTTGTCGCGGTATCCCTTAAGCGCCCTGCCGACAGCGATTTCGCTTTGTTTCTCGCAGTAAAGCGGAGCGGTATCGACATAGTTCACTCCCATATCAAAAGCCTGCTGCATCAGCGGAACTGCCAGATCGTAGTCTGTATCTTTTGTACCTTCTATCCTTGGCAGCCGCATAGCGCCGAAACCAAGAGCGGAAACCTTCGCACCTGTGTTTCCGAATTTTTTATATATCATTTAAATCTCCTTTTAATTAATCTCATATAAATCCCGCGCAGACGCGGAGAACGCAGAGATATAATCAAATTACATTTCCAGCACTACTTCATTCTCCGATTTAAGTATTGAAGCGGGAATATAACTGTCTTTCATCGCTTCTCCGTTGACTGTCAGTTTCCGGCAGCCGCATTCTTTTCCTTCACTGTTATTAACTTTTATGTTAAGTTTGCATCCGCGGAAAACTTTTTCCATTGTAAATGATTTCCATCCTGAGGGGATTGAAGGCGACAGGAGAAGACCGTCAATATCAGGTCTTAGTCCCAAAATTCCTTCCACACAGCCGACCATGACCGTGCTTGCGGTTCCTGTAAGCCAGTGAACATGACTGCGTCCTTCAAACGGACTGTCCGAGCTTTCTGTAAATTGGGAGTAAACATACGGCTCCACAAGGCGCGTATCCGCTATTCCGTTTTGAGCGGCAGGGCAGCTTTCAAGGTAATATTCAAGTGCGCGTCCGCCCCGTCCAAGAAGAGCTTCCGCGAGAATCAGCCAGCCCTGAGACTGCAGGAAGATGCCGCCGTTTTCTTTTGTAGACGGATTAAAGAGAAGCGCAAGAGCGCCGTCGAACGCGTGTTTTACATAGGATGGAGCCATAAGGCGCGCGCCGTATTTTGTGTTTAGTTCTTTATATACTAAATCGAGTATTGCTTTGCTTCGCGTGTCATCGGCGAAACCGGAAATTACCGCCCAGCTTTGCGGATTAAGCCACATGCTTGCTTCCGGATCGCCTGCTTTGCCGACTGTCATATCGTTTTCCGTGATGCCGCGTACAAACCGGTCCTTGTCCCAGCATTTATCTTCCATTATTTTTCCAAAACGCGCTTTGAGCTCCTCCATCTGCTTTTCTGCTGTGGAATCTTTTTTGTGTTTAGAAAAACGGATCATAATATCGAACGCATAATAAAGCTGCATTGCGACAAAAACAGACACTCCGTTTGCGCCTAACCTTAGACAGTCGTTCCAGTCGGCATGAAGCCCTGCGGGAAGCCCGTGAATGCCCAAATGGTTAAGCGAAAAATCGATCGCTTTCTTTAGATGATTAAACAGCGTATCCTGTCCTTTATCGGCGTACGGAATAATTTCGTCCAAAAGCGCGGTATTGCCTGTTTCCGATATGTATTTCCATACTGTCGGGAAAAGCCACAGCGCGTCGTCGGCGCGGTATGAGGGGTGGCCCGTTCCCTGTTTGTAGGAATTATCTTCCGGTTTATCTTCGTGTCCGGGATTGTGGTTAAACTTTACAAGCGGAAGAGCGCCGCCGTGGCTGACCTGCCCTGAAATCATAAACTTGATTTTATCAAGGGCCATTTCCGGATCCAGATGGATGATGCCCTGAATATCCTGAACCGTGTCGCGGTAACCGTAACCGTTCCGCTGTCCGCAGTAAATAAGGGAAGCGGCGCGCGACCAGATAAACGTAATAAAACACTGATACGCGTTCCATGTGCCTATCATGCTGTTAAAGTTATCATCAGGAGTTGTTACTTTCAGGTTATCAAGTTTTTTGTGCCAATATGTCTTTAGCTCTGCGATTTCGCGTTCGGGAAGAGAAGCGTCTTCATAACGGGCGATAAGCTCCTTTGCCTGCGACTCACGTTTTTGCCCAAGCAGGAAGGCAAACTCCGCGCTTTGGCCTGGAGCAAGCTCCATTGCTGTATGAAGAGCGCCGCACGGGTTCATGTTGTAGTTAAGCGTACCGTCAAGTCTGCCGTTTTCCACAGAGACGGGGTTTCTGTAATCATGATAACTGCCCAGAAACTTCGCTCTGTCCCCGCAGTAACTTGCGGCTTTCGCTCCCGCAAGGCCGAAGAAGCGTGTCTCAACGCGGCTTTCGTTGACCGCGTTCAAACAGTTTTCATTTATTGTCTGTAATATAAATTTTTCCTTAAAGTAAGTGCGGGTAATAAACTGAGTATATTGAAGATTAACCTGATCCTGTTCATAAAAACTTTCGCATGTAAACTCGGCATAGCCAAAACATGAGATTTTCCGCGGTTTTGATCCCTTGTTGGTTACCTTCACTTTCCAGACTTCATGTTCAGCGCCGTGCGGCACATAATATAGAGCCTGCGACTGTATACCGCTGTACTCTGCTTCGATTACGGTATAACCAGTACCGTGGCGGCAGACCGATTTATACTGATCCAGCGGTTTCCCGACAGGCTGCCAGGAGGCTGACCAGTAATCATTATTTTCGTCATCGCGCAGATAGATGTAGCGGCCTGGTTTATCCTGCTCGTTAAAACGGTAACGGATTATTCTTCCCGCGGCCCCGCTTTTTACAAAGCTGTAACCGCCCGCGTTGTTTGAAATAATCGCTCCGTAAGCCGGAGATCCAAGGTAATTCGCCCAGGGAGCGGGCGTATCCGGCCTGTCTATAACATATTCCCTCTGTATATGATCAAAATAGCCATATTTCATAATAACCCCCGTTTTACTGATTAAGGTATTATACTAGGCATACACATTTTTATCCAGTTTATTGTAAAATAAACACAGCGAACAGGCGGGAGTACAACGTAATGAGACAGAGCGTTTCTTCCGCGGAATAAAATCTTTCAGATTTAAGGTATTTTCTCGCATCGTTCCATGGTATTCTGATACAAAGTTCCTGCCTTAACCTATATACCACTTTAGTCCATAGTGAAACTACACTTTAGCCTATAGTAATATGTCACTATAGACTGTAGTTAATGTTCACTATAGGCTAAAGTGAACTATCACTATAGTCTATAGTGGAATATCACTTTAGGCTATAGTGACAGCTTACTATAGGCTGAATGATGAACCTAGTCAAAGGCTGAATAAGACGCCTGTTAACGCTTAAACTGCCTGTTGTATCAGCCAAGTCTTGACGCGCCTGCTCTTTAAACCTGGTTCCTGGAACCTAAGCGTACCATGCTATTGTTTTGTCCATGTGTTGCCACCAGCAGTTCGTGATAAGGTAAAAAAAATCGGGGGTAATAGTCCGTAAGCAATTACATTACGAACTATTACCCCTGTCCCAATCCTCAGTTTAGAACGGTCTTTCAGATAAATACTTGTACTCTTTCCAGATGCGCTCCGCCTGTTTTTTCGCTTTTGCCAGCAGCATGTCGGCGCGCGCCGGGTCTGCGGCTTTAAGGCTCTTAAAGCGGACTTCCTTATACATGAAGTCCTCAATTGCAGTGGTTGCTTCTTTACTGTCAAGCTGGAAGGGGTTCTTGCCCTGATCTTTAAGGCGCGGGTCGTACCGGTAGAGCGGCCAGAGTCCGCTTGTGACGGCGGCTTTGCCCTGTTCAAGACCCTTGCTCATGTCGATACCGTGGTTGATACAATGCGAGTAAGCGATGATGAGTGACGGGCCGTCGTAAGATTCAGCTTCACGGAAAGCCCTGATTGCCTTATTCATGTCCGCGCCGAGAGAAATCTTCGCAACATATACATAACCGTAGCTCATTGCTATCGCGCCGAGGTCTTTTTTGACAACATCTTTTCCCGCGTACGCGAACTTCGCAATTGCGCCTACAGGTGTTGATTTTGACATCTGACCGCCTGTGTTGGAATATACTTCCGTATCCAGACAGAGCAGGTTAACGTTTTTACCGGAAGCGAGAACATGATCCAGTCCGCCGAACCCGATATCATAAGCCCAGCCGTCTCCGCCGAAGCCCCACACCGATCTCTTAATAAAGTGGTCGGCAAGAGAGAGCAGCATTTTCGCTGTCGGGCTGTTATTCCCCTTAAGCGCGGCTTTAAGCTCGCAAACATTTTTATGCTGTTCATTGATGGCGGCATCGTCAGCCTGTGCATTTGCAAGCAGTTTGTCTATGATCGCAGCGGCGATACCTTCATCTTTTGCTTTGGCAGCCATTTCGCGGGCATGAACAGCCAGCTTGTCGCTCGTAAGCCTGAAGCCAAGAGCGAACTCCGCGGCGTCTTCAAAGAGCGAGTTTGACCACACAGGACCTCTTCCTTCGGCGTTTTTACAATAAGGCGTTGTCGGCAGGTTTCCGCCGTAGATAGATGAACAGCCTGTGGCGTTGGCGATTAAAGCTCTGTCTCCGAAAAGCTGCGACATAAGTTTTACATAGGGCGTTTCGCCGCAGCCGCCGCAGGCGCCTGAGAATTCAAACAGCGGGCGTTTATACGCAAGAGCTTTTGGATTATTAAGATCGCCTGCTGCCGGTGTTTCAGGAAGGCTCAGGAAATATTCCCAAACAGCAGCCTGTTCAGTGTGGAATACAGGATCATCCGCATAAGACTTCCTTGAAAGAGCAGCTGGTTTTCCTGCATCCTTCGACATCGGACAAATATTAATACATAGCCCGCAGACGCCTGAGTCCATGCAGTCTTGGCAGGAAATCGCGAGTGTTGCTTTTAAGCCGTCTGCCGGTTTTGGTTTAATTGCCGCTGATTTGAAACCTTTCGGCGCTTTGGCGGCATCGGCATCACTTACGTTTTTCATGCGGATACAGCCATGCGGGCAAACCACAGAACAATTACCGCACTGTATGCAAACATCGGGGTTCCAAACAGGAACAAGCTCCGCGACTGAACGTTTTTCATACTGGGTTGTCGCCGTCGGGAATGTTCCGTCTTCCGGGATTTTACTGACAGGCAGTAAATCACCGTTCTGGAACGATACAGCGCCAAGCGTTTCCTTAATCCATTTATCTTTTGCTGTGGCAAACGGCTCTTTCATATGATGGCTGCCGTCAACAGCGGTATATTTTACTTCTTTGACCGCTCCCAATGCCGCATCTACCGTTTTATAGTTCTTTTCTACAACATCCGCGCCCTTTTTACCGTAAGATTTTTTAATGTGTTCTTTCATCAGGCTGACAGCTTCGGTTTCCTGCAGTACGCCGGAAATCTTAAAGTAAGCCGCCTGCATAACAGTATTTATGCGGTTGCCCATTCCGGTATTGCGTGCGATTTCCGCGGCGTTAATGACATAAAATTTAAGCTTCTTGTCAATGATTTTTTTCTGAACTTCAACAGGTATTTCTTTCCATACATCAGCCGCGTCGAACGGGCTGTTAAGAAGGAACGTTCCGCCTTCTTTAATACTCTTGAGCATGTCATACATTTCCATGTAGGCGAACTTATGACAGGCAAGGAAGTCAGCGGCATTGATAAGGTAAGGTCTTCTGATTTTATTTTTACCGAAGCGAAGATGCGAAACTGTAAAACCGCCTGATTTCTTGGAGTCGTAAGAGAAATATGCCTGACAGTTAAGCTCCGGCTTTGCTTCGCTGATGATCTTAATTGAGTTTTTGTTCGCGCCGACAGTTCCGTCAGAGCCGAGACCGTAGAACAGCGCTTCATTCATGCCTTCTTCGGTAATGAAGAAATTATGATCATAATCAAGGCTCTTGCCAAGAACATCATCTTTAATGCCGACAATGAAGTTTGCGATTTTTTTACCTGATAAGTTGTCAAAAACAGATTTCGCCATTGAGGGGGTAAACTCTTTTGAACCGAGGCCGTAGCGTCCGCCGAGAATTAAAGGATTAGCGCTGAACTCGCCTGCGGCCTGCATTTCTGCGACAGCAGTGCGGACATCTTCATAAAGAGGTTCGCCGAGTGAGCCAGGCTCTTTTGTGCGATCCAGAACCGCAATTGATTTTACAGATGCCGGCAATGCTTTTACAAATAATTTCGCATCGAACGGGCGGAAGAGGCGCACTTTAACCAAACCGGTTTTTTCGCCTTTACTGTTCAGATAATCGATTGTTTCTTCAACAGTGTCAGCGCCGGAACCCATGATGATAATAACCTTCTCTGCGTCTTTCGCGCCGTGATAATCAAATATTTTATATTGGCGCCCTGACAGTTTTGCGAATTTATCCATTTCCGCCTGAACAATGGCTGCGGTTTTTTCGTAATATTTGTTAACGCCTTCCCGGCCCTGGAAATAAGTATCAGGGTTCTGCGCTGTTCCGCGCATAGTCGGGTTTTCGGGGGTAAGGCCTCTCTTTCGGTGTTCAGCTACAAGGTCGTCATCGATCATCTTGTGCATGTCATCGTAGGAAATCTCTTCAATCTTCTGAAGTTCGTGGCTTGTACGGAAGCCGTCAAAGAAGTGCAGGAATGGCACTCTTGAACGCAGAGTCGAAGCATGCGCGATAAGAGCCAGGTCCATTACTTCCTGAACATTATTCGAGGAGAGCATAGCCCAACCGGTCTGGCGGCAGGCCATTACATCCTGATGGTCGCCGAAAATGGAAAGACTTGATGTCGCAAGAGCGCGGGCAGATATATGGAATACGGTAGAGGTAAGTTCACCCGCGATTTTATACATATTGGGAATCATCAGCAATAACCCCTGAGATGCGGTAAATGTAACAGACATTGCGCCTGTTGTAAGCGCTCCGTGTACTGCTCCTGCCGCTCCCGCTTCTGACTGCAATTCTACGACATCAGGGACAGAACCCCAGATGTTCTTGCGCCCCTGGGCGGAAAACTCATCAGAGAGCTCTCCCATCGGGCTGGAAGGGGTAATCGGATAAATCGCGATTACTTCGCTGAGCGCGTGGGCAACATGAGCCGCCGCGTTATTACCGTCAATCATTGCAATGATTTTTTCTGACATATTATTCCTCTGCTTTTTGGTAGATATTTTGAAGAAGCTTCATAAAATACGGAATTTCTCCAAACAATGGAAAAATTCTAGCACGGGTTTTGGGATAATTCAAGTTTTTTTGATAATACGGGTATTAGGTTTATTTTTAATGATTCTCCGTATGTCTCTACCTTCATGCGCCTACTAGCCACTGACTTCAATATGGGTTATTATCACAAAATGAAGTATAAAAATTATTTATTAATTGCAATTCTTGCTATTGCGGCTGTTTTTTATGTTGCCTGCGAAAAGGAAGAGACTGATCCTTTTTCCGGTATTGAAAACATGAATAAAGACGCATCTTATGCCATGGGAATGAGTATCGGCGCAGACTTAATAAACAACATGATGACTAGCTATGTTTATCCGGATCTGGATGAATTCCTGAAAGGCATAAACGATATGATGAAAGGCAGAGAAACGCGGATAGACACAGAAAATGCCATAGAGTTAATTGAAGCGGCATTTAATTCCATTGCAGGCGCAAGAAATGATATTGCTAAACAGGCTGAAACTGCGTTTCTGACAGAAAATGCCAAAAGAACAGGCATAAATGTTACATCAAGCGGCTTGCAGTATGAAATTATAGTTGAAGGAACCGGGCCGAAACCGTCTTTTGAAGACAGCGTACTTGTGCATTACGAAGGAGCGTTTATGGACGGCACTATATTTGACAGTTCAATAGAATACGGACAACCGGTCACATTATCATTAAACGATGTTATAGTCGGCTGGAGCGAAGGGATTCAATATATGAACGCAGGCAGCCAATACATATTGTACATTCCTTCTGCGCTCGCTTACGGTGAAAGCGGTTATATAAATCCATGGACGGGAGATGTAATAATACCCCCCTATTCTGCATTAATCTTTATTGTCGAACTTATAGAAATAAACCCCGAAACAGGAGAACTTTGATGAAGAAACTTACATTCGTTTTTTGTATATTTTTATGCGTAACAGCATTGCATGCGAGAGCCATTCAGGAAGATTACAGAAAAGCTGAAGAAAAATCCCGTTTGAGTTATGCCCTTGGAATGTGGATCGGAATGAATTATGACTTGAGTGATTTAGGTCTGGAATTCGACTACACAGCATTAGCCGAAGGTGTCAAAGCAGTAATGGAAAAAGATGTTGAGCCGCAGTTCGGCCAGCAGGAAGCAATGGAAATTATTGAGACAGCCATTTACAATGCAATGGAAAAAATAGCAGAGGTAAACCGCGCTGCTGAAGAAGAGTATCTATTCAAAAACAGTCAGCGTTACGGTATACATGTTACGCAAAGCGGCCTTCAGTATGAAATTTTAGCAGAAACTGCCGGTGAAAAACCGCAAAATGATTCAATAGTCAGGGTTCATTATTCAGGGTCTTTAACAGACGGCACATTGTTTGACGAATCATACGAAGCGGACGGCGCGTATATTCCGCTTGATATGGTTATTCCCGGCTGGACAGAAGGAGTAATGCTGATGGGTGTGGGCAGCAAATACCGTTTTTATATACCTTCGAATCTTGCTTACGGAAAAGACGGCATTCAGGGATATGTTCCGGCGTTTTCTACATTAATTTTTGATGTAGAGTTACTCGAGATCGTCAATGATGATTCAATGTTTAATCCTTACTACGACTGGGAATAATAATCCTAAAAACTGATCCTTTGCCCGCATGACTTTCCGCTTCGGCATTTCCGTTGTGAATAAGCGCGATATGCCGGACGATTGAAAGCCCAAGCCCTGTGCCGCCTTCTTCACGGCTTCTGGAGCGGTCGACGCGGTAAAACCTTTCAAAGATGCGTTCCTGATGCTCCGCAGGAATCCCAATGCCTTTATCGCGTACTTCAAATATTAAATCTGATTCATCGCTCATGAACGCATTAACCCAAATTTTGGATTTAACAGGAGAATATTTTATTCCGTTATCAATCAGATTAATTAATGCTTGAATGATTAGAGAACTGTAAAGCATTGCGCTTAAATCTTCACCGCAATTGACAATTATTTCAATTTGCTTTTTCCTTGCCTGCGGCTCCACGGACGATACTGCTTCGTTAATCAGCGCGGCAATTTTACAATCTTCCATATCACGCATGTCAGCCGGGCTTGAGGTGTTTTCAAGGCTGCTAAGCATTAACAAGTCATTGGTAAGATTTTCCATTACTATTGCATTCTTGTGAATAATATCAACAAAGTGAATATTTTCTTTAAGCATGTTTTCCGCGTCCAACAAAGTTTCTGAGAATCCCTTGATAAGCTGGATCGGCGTGCGCAGTTCATGTGATACATTCGCGACAAAATCCTTGCGTATTTTTTCCAGTTTAACAAGGCGCGTAATCTCCTGCAGCACAAGAACAACTCCGCTGTTGTCATTATCAGTGTTATTGTCCCTGACAAGAGGAGAAGCGTAAACCTGAAAATGCTTAGTGCCTGATAATCCGGCGTGAAACATAAGTTCAGTTTCAAAAGGAACGCCGGAAGAAACCGCTTTCTTCGCGATATCAGTTAGTTCTGTGGATCGCGTCGCTTCCAGCAATGTCAGCGTATTTTCTTTTAAAATGGGAACGTCATTGTTATCCGCAAGATTAAAAATCTCTTTTGCTTTTGGATTTACAAGATGCAGTTTCAAAGAGCCGTCCATTGCGAAAACAGCTTCGGACATTCCGTTCAGAATGGCTTCCAGCCGGCTGCCTTCGGATTTTGCCTGTTCAAAACGAAGATTAAGCTCCTGTGTCATCGCGCGAAGCGCTTTTTCCATGCTTCGGAATTCAGGCGTGACAGGCTCATCTGCTTCAAGTGCGGAAAGAAGCGGCGCGCTTGGCTGAACAATGTTTACAAGCCGGCTGAACGATGCGGAAAGAGAGCGTGAATACGCAATGATTGCCCAAAAAGCAGCAAGTAAAAAAAGGCAAAAAAAGACAGTGAACGGAATAAAAACGGGAGAAATCCGCGTCCAGAATCCGGGAATGGAAATTGAAAGCCTGAATACTCCTATTGTGCCGTTGTTATTAAAGACAGGAAGCGAATAGTAGATACGCCTCATACCGGTGCTAATTGATTCACGCCGCGAGCTTCCTTCCCTGCCTTCAAGCGCGGCTATTACCTCTTCGCGGTCAATATGATTTACAAGAGCGTCTGTAACATGGGAGTCCCATAAAACATAACCTGACGGAGCAATCAATGTAAGACGGTAAACATCATCCGCGTCCAACGACAGAAAATTAAAATCCTGATTTTCATCGTTATGTGTAAATATTCCGTTTAGGCGATCGTTTCCGGCTGCCGCCATTAATGTTTTAGCGGTATTTTCAAGACTTTTCATGTTTATTTCGTAGTAAAAGGAGTTCATAAAAATCAATACAGAAGCGGTAAAAATTAATGTAAAACCAAGAACAGCGGCGCTTAATGTAATCATGCTTCTATAAAAAATCGTCACAGTGCATCTCCCATTCCAGATTCCTCTCCGGCCGCTTTAAACCGGTAGCCGACTCCGCGGATTGTTTCTATCACGTCTCCTGCACTGCCCAGTTTTTTGCGAAGACCGAGTATCTGCACATCAACAGAACGATCCGTTACCGGATAATCAGGCCCATGAATAGCGGCTATTATCCTGTTACGCGAAAATACAATTTCAGGATTGGAAAGAAAAAGTTTTAAAAGCTCAAATTCAGTTGCGAAAAGGTCCAGTTCCCTGCCGCTAAGCGATGCGGTATGACGGTCGGCGTCAAGTTTAAGTTCGCCCTGCTGCCAGACATTTACTGAAGAAGACGGGTCGTCTTCCTCCTGTCTGCGGATAGCGGCGCGGATTCGCGCAATTAATACTTTTGGGCTGTACGGCTTTACAACATAATCATCCGCGCCAAGCTCAAGCCCTGTAACAATATCAGTTTCTTCGCCTTTTGCCGTTGTCATTATCACCGGCACACTTTTACATTGATCAATTTCTTTTATTTTTTTAAGCGCTTTCAGGCCGTCCATGCCCGGCAGCATGATATCAAGCAGTATACAGTTTACCCTTTCTGTTTTTAAGATTTTCAATCCCTCTTCACCGGATTTTGCCTGTAAAAGTTTCCAGCCTTCTTTTGACATTGTATGGGAAAGCAGTTCCTGAATCGCGGGATCATCTTCGATGACAAGAACAGAGGCTTTACTCATTTAATTCCTCATGTTTGCCTTCGGCCATATAGATAACAGCTTCGCAGATATTTGTTATGTGATCTCCCAGCCTTTCAAGCTGACCGGATGTATTAAGTATCTGAACCGCGGTTTTTACAAGAGCCGGATTTTTTTTCATCACCTTTAAAATATTTTCCGTTAACAGTTTGTGTTCGCTGTCAATCATGTTGTCCATAAAAGCGGCTTCCCGCGCCGCCTGTGAATCCTGCGTCATATAGGCGGAAATCGCCGCGCGGATCATAAGCTGTCCTGTATGCGCCATTTTTTCAAGATGCTCCTGCGCCGAAAAGGGAGATTCCCTTTTCTTTGAAAGTTTTTTCGCGGCTTTGGCAAGATGCACGGCATGATCGCCTATTCTTTCGATGCTGCCTGTAAGTTTAAAAATTGTTACCATCTCGCGGAGATCCCGCGCGACAGGCTGCTGGGTAGCGATTAAAATCGCGGCGTCATCTTCGATTTTATATTGAAGCGCGTCAACTTCGGCGTCATCGGCGCGCACCTGCGCGGCAAGCTCTGAATCACGCGTTCTTAGCGCCGTAAGCGCCTTACCGATGTTTTCCTCAACCCTGATCGCTACAGCCAGAATATCCTGGCGCAGGCGGTTCAGTTCTTCCGAAAAATATTTTCTTGATTGCATATAAAAACCTCCCTTAACCGAATCTTCCGGAAATATAATCTTCTGTCCGTTTATCACGCGGGTTTGTAAACACTTCCCTTGTATCATTATATTCTATCAATTCACCAAGCAGAAAAAAAGCCGTTCTGCTGCTGACACGGGACGCCTGATGCATCGCGTGCGTTACAAGGATAATGGTGTAATCCTTTTTCAGCTCCACGATAAGCTCTTCAATGCGGCCTGTTGCGATTGGATCAAGGGCGCTTGTCGGCTCATCCATTAAAATGATTTCAGGTTCCATCGCGATGCTCCTTGCGATACAGAGCCGCTGCTGTTGTCCGCCAGAAAGCGCCTGCGCGGGCTTTTTCAGCCTGTCTTTAACTTCATTCCATAACGCGGCTTTCTTAAGCGATGTCTCCACAATATCAGCAAGCGCTCTTTTATCTTTTACTCCCTGCATCCGCTTTCCGTACGCGACATTGTCAAATACCGTCATGTTAAAAGGGTTCGGTTTTTGGAATACCATCCCGACGCGGCTGCGAAGCTCCGTCACATCAATATCATTGTAAATATCTTTTCCGTCCATAAGCGCTTGTCCCGTTATGCGGCATGAGGGAATAAGATCGTTCATACGGTTTAATATTCTGATAAATGTCGATTTACCGCATCCTGAAGGCCCGATAAGAGCTGTAACATCTCCCCTGTTAATTGTAAAGTTGATACTTGTCAGCGCCTGAAAATCACCGTAAAAAAGATCTAGATTCTTAACATCAATTTTGTAATTGTTCATATCATATTTCCCCCGGTTTTTTCCTGAAGTCAGTTGTAAGAATTTTTGCCGCGGTATTAATAATGACAACAAGAATCACAAGCACAGACGCCGTCGCGAAAGCGATGCCGAAATCTTCCGGCCGCACAGCTTCATTGGTAAGGTAAAAAAGATGGATAGTCAGTGTTCTTCCCGATTCAAAAATACTCCGCGGCATATTTTTTGTAAGTCCGACCGTAAGCAAAACAGGAGCGGACTCGCCGATAACGCGGCCTACAGCGAGAATTACAGAAGTTAAAATTCCAGGAAGAGCGGAGGGCAGCACAACATGAACAATTGTCTGAAACTTTGTTGCGCCTAACGCAAGGGAACCTTCCCTGAATGAATCCGGAATTGATTTAAGCGATTCTTCCGTAGTTCTGATAATAACAGGCAGTATCATTATGCTTAATGTTAAAGAGCCCGCGATTATTGACTGACCAAAGTTCAGCGTACGGCAGAATAAAAGAAGCCCGAAAAGTCCGTAAATAATTGACGGGATTCCGGCAAGCGTTTCAATTGCGAGACGCAGAATCCTTATAAAAAAAGAATTTCCCGAATATTCATTTAGAAAAATAGCAGCGGCAAGTCCTGCAGGAAGAGCGGCGGCAATTGAAACAATCACGACATAAAGAGTTGTTACGATCATCGGCAAAATGCCTGTTTCGGCGCTTGTAAGAAATGTCCAGTTAAGAAACCCGGCCTGTGATCTAAAAATATATATTAAAACAAATAATAATGACAAAATAACGCCGCCCATCGCCAAAGCCATAACACCGTAAAGCAATGCGTCCAGGAACTTTCTTTTTCCAAATGGCAATTTAATTTTCATAAATCCTTCTCTACTTTTCGCCGGTACCATAAAATCACGCTGTTTAAAATTAATATGATCGCAAACAGCGTTACGCCAATTGAGAACAGCATCTCGCTGTGCCTGCCTGACGCGTAACCCATCTCCATCGCGATTGTGGAAGTCAGCGTCCTTACGCTCGTCAGCGGATTGAATGTCAGGTGAGGCGAGTTTCCCGCGACCAGAATGACCGCCATTGTCTCGCCTACAGCGCGCGAAATACCGAGTATAACTCCCGCGATAACGCCTGAGTTCGCGTGAGGAAGAACAACATTCCACGCTGTCTGCATCTTGCTTGCGCCTAACGCAAGGCTTGCTTCGCGGACAGAAAGCGGGACCGCCCGCAGGGAAGTTTCAGCGATTGTGATTACAGTCGGCAGGATCATCAGCGCAAGCACAATAACCGCGGACAAAAGCGTATTGCCCGACGGTATATTAAAAAAGGTGCGCACAAAGGGAACAATTACCATAAGACCGAAAAATCCGTAAACAACGGAAGGAATGCCCGCGAGCAGTTCAACTCCCGCGCGGACAACGGAGGCAGCCTTCGGTTTTAAAAATTCCGCCATAAAAAGTGCGCATAACAAGGCGATTGGAACTCCAAGCAAAATTGCGCCGAAACTTGCCATCAAAGTTCCGGCTATCATCGGAAAAATACCGAATATTTTATCCCTGTCAGGACTCCATTGAAGACCGCCAAGAAATTTAGCCGGACTGTAAGGAGGTTCAGGCATAATAATGTGAAGGCGTTTCTGCAATGCCGCTAAACTGCCGGATTGAGTCCAGCTTACGGTATACACATAACTTTCAGGGTATGTAATATCCACTTCACTGTTATGCGCAAATGAAAGAGCCTTCCCTGGATCTTTTTCGCTATAATCAATTTTAATTTCAAGGATTTCTTCCGTGTCAGCTCCGGGAAAACTGACAGAAATTAATTCAGTATTTTTCGGAATATCAATAAAAGTATTATGATCAATATAAGTTATACTGTTTACGGTAATTTCATTAATCCTCTGAGCGACCAGCCGTACTCCAGGATAAGTTGATGTAAAAAACGGCATGCTGCCCTGAGTAAAAACAAACAGCAGAATAGCCCCCAATGCCAGAACGGAAAAGAGGGCTACAATGCTGACAAGATGTTTAAAAAAAACATCTGTTAGTTTTCGATTCATTTACAAAACAAGCTGATTATTTAACAGGTATCCAGCTTCTTGCGGCAATAGCCTGACCCGCGGAACCGAGCATCCATTGAATAAAAGCGGAAGTTTCAGCGTGAACATTATTTCCTGTCAGTACGATAAACGGGCGCGCAACTTTATATGTGCCGTTCACGACGTTAGCTGAAGAAGCGGCAACTCCTCCTACGGAGAGAGCTTTGATTGTATTGTCAAGCGAGCCGAGTGAAATATAACCAATCGCGTTTGGGTTCTGGGCGATGCCTGCTTTAATCGCACCGGTGCTTGTAGATTCATTTGCTCCCGCAACAAGCCTGCCTGAAAATCCGATAATTTCTTCAAAAGCGCCTCTTGTGCCTGAACCTGCTTCACGGCTTACAACCGCGATGGGAGAGCTGCCGCCTCCTACCTGACTCCAGTTGGTTATATCGCCTGTGTATATACCGCGTATTTGCTCAACAGAAAGATTTGTTACAGGGTTGCTGCTGTTCACAATAACGGCAATTCCGTCAATAGCAATAATTTCCGCTTTAAGTCCCCTGCCCTGCTCCGCAGGAGTAAGGTCGCGGCTTGACATTCCAATCTGGTAGGTAATTCCCGTATTTGTGATTCCGTCTCCTGAGCCCGTTCCGTTAATGTTAACCTTGATGTTTGGCTTTATCCTGGCGTATTCTTCCGCTAACAGTTCCATAAGCGGCGTAACAGAAGTTGACCCGCCAACCTCGATTGTGTAAGGCGCCGCCGCTGATGAGGCCGTACCGCTGTCGTTTCTTCCTCCGGCAAACGCGCCTGTTAAAACAAACGCCGTCATAAATAACGCAATGATTCTAATTTTCACAATTTTCTCCTTAAAGTAAAAGAATTACAAACAATGTAATTTCGATGTGTTAAGGGAAAATGAAGGAATTGTTAAAAATAAGTTAAACAGAGCGAAAAAGATACTCTTTTCAAATGAATTACACATATTCCAATCCGGAATTGATCCCAATTCTGGTACAGCCTGTTGTACAAGGCTGGTCTAGGTTTGGTGGACAGACACGTCAAGCATTGGTGGACATACGCGTCAAGGTTTGGTGGACATACGCGTCAAGGTTTGGTGGACATACGCGTCAAGCATTGGTGGACATACGCGTCAAGCATTGGTGGACATGCGCGTCAAGCATTGGTGGATGATCAGGTCATGGCTTGATGTAATATATGGGCATTATTTATCATTAATAACTTTTTCAATTATATCAAGAAATGTCTTTTTCATTTCGTTTACAATATCCTGCCGCAGCAGTTCAAGCTCTTCTCTTGGAGAATGGTCAATTATAAAAAGTTCATATACATTTATGCTCATTACTGCAGCTATACGTTCCAGAACATCTGCTGTTGGAAATTTCCGGGCGATTTCCATCATAGCCAGATATTGAGTCGAAATTCCTGCCTTTTCAGCTAATTTTTCCTGCGAAAAACCGCATTTTCTGCGATTCTCACGAAGATTTTTAGCAAAAATCTCCCTTAATGGAGTCGCTTTTTCCATATAAATTGCCTGTGAGATAATATTATGTACTTAACTTAATTGACACATTGTCTAATATTCAATATTATTGACTTTTAGACGATGATTGTTGAAAGCGTAAAAAAGGATATTGAAGAAGAAAGCAATGTACAAAGTGCGGAGAATGGAGAGCAGCGAGAAGGTCAGCAGTTGGCTGAGGTATAAAAACATAAAAAGGGGTGTTTTATGAAGGTAAAGTTAGCGGTTATTTTGGCTTGCGTTTACGCGTTTGTTTTTTTAGCCGGTTGTGCGGATTCTGGTTCGACTAATAATAAACCAATGGATAATGCTACTTATGAGCCATTGGTTTTTGAATCGATTGTAGACGGCCAGCTTCTGGAAATTATCATTAGCCGTACACAGATTTCAAGAGCGACGATTGAACCCAAAGCCGGTGATTATTACATGATAATTCTGGGTAATAAAATTATCTCGCAGGGCAGCATAAGCGCAGTAAGCGCTAAAGGAGAAATAACTTTTACTCCTTCCGGTGACTCGCCAGGCCCGAAGGAGCCATTTACCGGAATCATTAATCCCGGAGATGTTGTTTCCGCCGGCAATCTGCAGAACGGCGGAAAACTTGTTATTGACAGTCTGCCGTACGAAGGCGGTGTTATAACCGATATATCCGCAAGCCCCAAGGGAAGCGATGACCAGGGTGGTAATGACCAAGGCAATAGCGGAGGCCAGGGAACAGCCGGTATTAGCCTTACAGCAGGGCAGATTACAGATATTGCGCCTTTTAACTACGATATTAATATTATACTTTCCAGATCCAATACCGGTTTCCCTGTAAAAGAAACAATATATATAGACAATCCGTCTGAATATGACTTTATAATGTGGGAAATCACAGGAGTCGGCCCTAATTCAAATATACCAAATACCAGTAATGCATCATTTTTCAGATTGGATGCAACGGATGTCAGATATAACTCGCTCGGCGGGCATATACTGGTGCTCACTGTTTCCAAGGATGGCTTTAAATATCAAAGGGTTATTCCCTTTACCATCATTAAATAAAAGGAGAAAACGATGAATAAAAATATAAACAATAAAGAACATAAGCTGCTTTTTGCAATCCTTGTTTCTGTCTTTTCATTTTTAATTTTCGGCTGTCCGGATCCTATGACTGTTGATAACAGTCAATTGTTAATCAATGACAGCCAGCCGACGTTTATGCAAGGGAAAGGATCAATTACATTAACGCTTTCTGGCACAACAAGAACCATAATGCCTTCTGCGCCTGCTCTTGATGATTTTGCTTTATACAGTCTTAGTTTTACGCCGTACAACGGAGGAGAGACTGTGAACATTGATAGAACAAAAGCGGCACTGGCAGAGGCAATTTTGCTGGAGCATGGCATGTACAGCTTGACTGTAAACGCCTATAAAGACAGCGGAAAGACCCAATTATTAGCTAGGGGTACAGAGACTATTACGATAACAGCTGGCGCAAATATAAAGGCAAATATAACTTTAAGAGCTCTGCTTACAGAAGGGACAGGCACTTTCCGCTGGAATATACCAATACCGAATGATGTAATTTCCGCGGAAATGATAATTTCCCCAGCCGGTGCGGAAGGGACAGCGAGACAGACCGTATACTTGTCGCAATTTAACACTGCAGGATACCGTACCCTTAATTCCGGCGTTTACAATATAACAATTAACCTGGAAAAACCCGGCGGTAAAAAAGTTGTATGGCATAAGCTGTTGTATGTGTATCAGAACCTGGAAAGTTTTTACAGTTATACATTTACAGACGCACACTTTTATGAAACCAGTTACACCGTAACATATAGTTACAATAATGGTTCAGCTAACGGAAGTGAATCCGTGCCTCACGGCGGTAAAGCAATGCAGCCTGATAATCTCGTAAGAAGCGGTTATTTATTCAGAGGCTGGTTTACAGATAATAATACTTTTAATAACCGATGGGATTTTAGCCTGTCTGTTACAGACTCTGTAACATTATACGCAAGATGGGTAGTTATTGGCGATGAAATAATAATTAATCCGGATGACCGGCTTACCCTTAATGTTGACGATGAATTAATACTTACCGCTATGTTAGCCGGAGATATCATTAATGTAATATGGTCTTCTGATAAACCGGATGTAGTTTATGTAAATAGTAACGGTTTAATTTACGCTCGCAGTGCCGGAGACAGTATTATTACCGCTACACACCCTGACAGCGGTAAGAAAACGGAGTGCATTATAAGAGTTTATGATAATGAACATTCCAAAAGATATATTGCAAAGCCTTTTACCGGTGCTGATAAAATAAAATATTCATATACTTTAAACGGGTATGATTTTTATTATTACTATTTAGGCGAAATGTCGTACATTCCGCTGTTTACAGGACCGCTTAATCCCCATGAAGGCAGTACGAAAACGTTTACATTCTCACAATCAAATATCAATGCGGTGACTATAAGTGAATCGGTTTCAACAAGCAGCAGTGAAACCAGGAGTACTGTTGAATCAACTACGAATTCAACCACAACACGCACAAATGTATATGCGGAAGCAAGCGCGAAAGCATCTTTTTTTGGCATTGGAGCAAGCGCAAAAACAACATTCGAAAAAGAATGGATTGATTATGTAGAAAAGACAATAATAAGCGGTTTCCAGCTTACTACATCTCTTACAAAAACATCAGAATATGCCACAACAGATACAGTTAAAATTAAACAAGAGACGACAAAATCAGTAGGCCCGCATAATAGACCGGGTTTTTACAGATTTACAATGTTTTCATCTTCCGATGTTTATTTGGTTGTTATAAGAGATTCAAAGACTAAGGAATTCGTCGATTTTGAATTTTATGAATATGTGATACCCAACTCTATTAAGGATGATAGTTGGGTCTGGGATTACTCTGCTGATAGAAATTTCGAAAAAACCGATGATTCAGAATTTGAATTTGATACATCAATATTGGATAATTTAGGTAATCTTCCAAAACCGGAGCTGGATTTAGGGGTTCCAGGTGATAAACTTGCTGCAAAATTAAATTGGCTTAAAGATAACGCCCGTGATGGTTTAGATTACATTATTGAAGTTGACGCAAATGAAAGTATTAATCCTGCAGTTCTTTCGTATAACGGAAAAAATGTCAATATAACCCTCAGGAGCAAAGGGGAAAGGCGTACAGTTAGTCTTTCATCAAACGGAGACATGTTTACAGCCGAAAGCGGAGTTACATTGGTTCTGGAGAATATAACTTTACAGGGACGAAATAATAATAGTGGTTCATTGGTAAGAGTAAACTCAGGCGGCGCTTTGAAAATGAACACGGGCGCTCTTCTTACCGGCAATACTGCTCAATATTCTGGCGGTGGTGTACTTCTTATTGCAAACGGAACCTTTGAAATGAATGGAGGGGAAATTTCCGGCAATAAAGCAGCACGCGTCCGAGGCGGCGGAGTGTATGTAGGATCGTCAGTAACTTTTATAATGAACGATGGGATAATTTCCGGTAATTCCGCTGTTTATGATGACGGCTACGGCGGCGGCGGCGGTGTGTGTGTAGGAGAATCGTCAGGAACTTTTATAATGAACGGTGGGATAATTTCCGGAAATTCCGCTTATGGTAACGGCGGCGGCGGAGTATGGGTTACTAATAGTAGTACTTTTGAAATGAACGGCGGGATAATTTCCGGTAATTCCGCTTATGGTCAAGGTGCTGGCGGTGGAGTGGTTATTGATAATTCATGCAGCTTCATAATGAATGGCGGGATAATCTCAGGTAATTCTAGTGCTATTGCTAGTAAAGGCGGCGGCGGGGTTTATGTAGGAAGCGGGTGTACTTTCCGAATAATTAATGGAACAATTTATGGCTCAAATGAGTCTGTCGTTGCTAATAAAAATACCACTCCTGTTTATTTTGGAACAATCAGGGGCGCAGCAGTACGTAATCTTGGCACAGCGCAATACGGCGTATTCAACGGAAATACATGGGTAAGTAAAGGTAACCTTGCTGAAAACAGTAACAATACGATTCGGGTGGTAAACGGTACACTGCAGTAGCGGCCTTATTATCCAGGGCTGTCCGGAGAAACCAATTACTTTTCGGACAGTACCTGGATTGTACAAGGTGACAGGTTTTACCTGATTGCCTGCGATTTAACTATTGGCCGTATGTGTACAGGAAAGCTGACGTCTTATTTCATCTGCAGAGAGTCCCTGATCCAGCAGTTCAAGAAAATATTTACGCTCTTCTTCACGGCCGTCTTCCCAAGCTTCCTTGCTTCTAATTGCTACTAGTTCATCAACGGTTATGTCATCATTCAGCATATTTATTACCTCCGAGCCGTGGTTTCTAAGAAAGCTCTTTAGAATATTATTCTCTATACAGTATTTTACAGCAGCTCCTACAGATTTTTCAAGCGGTAAATCTTTACCGTATTCTCTTATTTTTTCAATGAATATGCTGTAGTTTTCAAGCGTTTTGCATTTTTTAAGTATTTCAGAGTTCCTGCCCTGATTGATATTGTACACATGAACTATTAACTCAAGCGGGAGACTGTCTTGATACAGTTTCAAGTTATTAACGCTTTTAAAAGCTGTTGATAGTTTGAGTACCGCATGATCGGGGTAAGGTTCAATGCCGTTATAAAGAATAAAAAACTCAGGTGTCGGGATTATTATTTGTTTCTTTTGGTACAGTTTGTCGCGCTCCAGTATCTTTTCGTAAACATGCGCGATGTACATTAAGAGTCTTACAGGCACATTGTTGTTAATCGTTGATTGATGTTCGATTAAAACAACAAGCTGGTCATTAATTGTAAATGACACATCGTTTAGCTGTCCCATGAAAAGGACATCAGATAATGTGTTGATTTTGACAATTGCGTCCCTGGGAACATCAACTCCTTCTATAGCCGAGTATAGTTCTCTTAATATTTCCGGGTCGCTGAAAAGAGTAGAGAAAACGCTGTCTTTGTGTTTTCTGTTTACATTTGAATCCATAGTAACCTCGCAGGGTAAAGATAAAACCTTAAAAAAGGCTTACCTTATATGGGTTCAAACTTACGGTTTTGCATGACCGAAACCTGTAACATTTACTCCGTAAATAACAATTTTCATAATTTTCTCCTTAAAAGTAAAAGAATTACAAATAATGTAATTCCAATGTGTTAAGGGATAAGTTAAATAGAGCTAAAAAGATACTCTTTTCAAATGAATTACCCTTATTCCATACGGAATTGATCCCAATTCTGGTACAGCCTATTGTACAAGGCTGGTCTAGGTTTGGTGGACAGACACGTCAAGGCTTGGTGGACGATCGCGTCAAGGTTTGGTGGACAGACGCGTCAAGGCTTGACGAGGGATCACACCTAGCCTTGACGGGGGATCGTGTCTAGGCTTGACAAGGGTTCGCTCCAGTTTTGGAAAATGCTCATTTTATTATTAATTTTAGAATCTTTAATGAAGAGCTTATTTACAAGGATTTCCCGGATATGATTGCTGTTAATGATTCCTACAATCAACTGAAATCAGGCGCAGTCGGCGCGTTCAGTGGTAACTGGGATTTACCATATAGAATTGAAAACGCTTATACTATTTCTATAAAGAATGCACACGCCGGTGCGGTATACCAGGCGGAGACAACCGTAAACCAGTATTTACAGATACTGCAGGATAAAGCAGATACCCTTCTTGCCGAGGCGGTAAAAGCTAATCCCGCGCAGTTTGACAGCGTCTTTGATACCGCCTCAGTTATTATTTCCCTGTCAGATGATTCCCGGTTAACTGCCCGCGCTTTCTAAAAATGAGAAAATGTGTTACTGTGATTATTAATAAAAAGCAGCTTTAGCTCTGAACAATCACCTTTACAGAAAGAACCGACACAAATATACCCCATTGTTAATAATAATTTGGAGTGGTAAGTGATAAATTGAAACATAAAAACATGTCAATGGAACGTACAATACTGTTAATTTGAGGGAATTGTTATCTCGCTTGCTGCGCTTCCGTCTCTTGCATAAATACGCTGCGGATTGTACGGGTCGACATAGCGTTCACCCCTGTGGAAAAATACATATTGATATTTCCCCGGCGGCAGAGGGATGGTAATTTTGTATATACCGGCCGGACCTTCTTTAAGTTCGTACATGAAAGGATCCCAACTGTTAAAATTTCCGGCTACTGTAATAATTTCACCGGGCGGTCCCTCAAAAGTAAAACTTAATCCTTCGGGAAGGCCGCTAAGGGGATTCGGTCTTGTTTGTCTTTGAGGCAGGCGCAATATCGACATAGACAAGCCGGAAACAGGATCTCTTCGGGTTAAAGGATTAAAGGGATCGACAGTCCAAAGGCCGTTGATTATAAGCCTGTATTCAAGTTCTCTTAAATACTGCGGAATCTGATAAACATAAAATTGAATGTCGGCATTCTTGTAAGGACTTGGCACTTTTTCTCCAGGAAGAAGGATAGGGTTTAAACTGTCCTGAGTGATTAATAACTGCCTGAACCAGTGTATATTATCAAAATTCTCATGGGCAAATGAAACTCCCATTCTCCGCAGATTTGAATCAGCAGTAAAAACAACAAAGTCATCATGGATAAAAGGCGTTTCAGGCTTTGAAATTGATATAAGGCGATTTATAAGCTCATATGTTTCCCAGCTCTCTGACCATGCAAAAGAAGCAATTATTGTGAAAATAACAAAGAAACTAATCGTTTTCATACATTCTTTACAATTATCGGTCGATATATAATTATCTTAATATGATAACCATAACCCTGCGCATCTGCATAACTGCGCAGTTAGATCGAATATAGAACGGAGTTCTATGCCTTCACTAAGTGAGCTTAATCAATTTAAGTCCTCTTTTCAAAATATCTCAAATGAGAAGAGTGATCTTGAATCGTTAAATCTGTCGCTTAATGATCTTCAGCTGCCTGCGAAAGAAGCTCCTCCTTTTAACTATTCCAGAGATATGCCTTATTCAAATGTTGTATTTGATGCTCCGGATATAACACCTGATGCAGGCACTGGTATTGATACAGGCGGCTTAAATTCAAATAATTTGACTAAAGATATTCCCAATGCAGCGCCGCCTCCCATGGATGCACCTGATGATGCTTTTTCTGCCTTTGATGATTTATTAAAAGGGCTGGCTTCTGACAGTCCTGAATCCGGGAAATTAGATACACAGCCGCTGCCCCAAACAAGAGAAGATCTTCAGGATACACAGGACAGCTCTCAGTCAGAAGACGAATTACCTGATTTTTCTGCTGAGAATGACTTTTCCGCTCCGGATGATTTATTATCAGGTTCTTCAGATGATGTTGAATCGGCTCCGTCAGATTTAAGATTCGAAGATTCTCAATCTAATGACTTTTCTGATTCTGATTTGCCTGATTTTAACATAGACGATCAGATGTTAAGCGAAGGTCAGGCTGATTTAGATTTGCCGCAGTGGTCTAGCGATGATATTCCGCAAGACGACTTTAATGTTAGTGATGAAGGAGCTGTTGAAGGTCTGGATGATTTAGGTCTGCCGCAGGAGACCTTAAAACTTGATGATTTTCCGGATTTTGATAACGGTGCTGATCCTGGCGATGAAAGTTCGTCCGCCGGATTTCCTTCTGATGATTTTTTTTCTGGTACAGGGGATTCCCTTCAAGGTTCTGGCGGTGACGATTTTGATTTAGTTAACGGAAGTATTGATCTTGGCGGAGAGTCTCCTGAATTGGATCAAACAGCGCTGGTGCCGCCGACGGATGATTTTTCCATGGATGATGCTTTACCGGATTTTGATTCCGGATTCGATAATCAGACTCAGAGCTTTCAGCCGGATATATCGGGCGATGATTCGCAGGGAGAAAGTTCTTCGCTTGATTCAGATTTTTCCGGTCTTGATGATTCAATGTTTGATCTTCCGCAAGATACCGGAAGTTCTTCTCTTGACGCTGATTTTAATTTAGGCGGCGATGATATTAATTTTACTCCGTCTTCCGGTGATGGTGACGGCCAATTTGCTGATCTGGGGGATTTTGGCTCCGATTTTGAATCGGATTCGATTGAGCTGGACAGCGGGAGCGGGGATGTGCCGGCAGAAGAGCCGCACGCAGATGTATTTGGCAGCGATGATTTTTCACTTGCAGGGCTTGATGATATATTAAGCAAATCTAAAGTCGGCCCACTGCCGGCTGCTGCTCCTGATGCAAAGAAAAAAGGATTGTTCGGCAAAAAAAAGGAAAAAGATGAAAAGGAACCGGAACCAGATGACGATATCGAGGAAATATCATTAAAACAGGAAGATGTTGACAAGTTATTACATACATTATCTTTATACCCGCTGAACTTAAGAATTATATGCGAGGAATTAATCGCAGAGCAGGTAATTCTGCCGCAGCAATTATCAAAATTAATCCGCCTTCTTACAAGCGGCGCTCATGTAAAAGAAACTGCGCTTCATGTTGAATCTATTACCGGTAAACCTGTTGTTATTCCAAAAAGTTTTGAAAAAAAGACAGGTGCGGCCTTTGAAGAAGAACAATCAAGTTTTGGTTATATATTTATACATAATTTCCTGCCTGTTTTAAGGTTATTTGCCTTTATTGCTGCTGTGGCAGGTTCTGTTTTATATCTTGGGTATAATTTTATTTATATACCGCTTAGAGCAGAATCAATTTATCAGCGTGGTTATGAGCGAATTCCAGCAGGTGAATATCAGAGAGCTAACGAACTGTTTCAGCAGGCATTTACTCTAAACCGCAAGAAAAAATGGTTTTATACCTATGCCGAGGCTTTCAGGGATCAACGCCGTTATTCGCTTGCTGAAGGAAAATATGACGAACTATTAAGATATTATCTGCGTGATAAAAAGGGTGTTCTGGATTATGCCGACCTGAATACCAATTATTTAATGAATTACGAAAAGGCAAACAGGCTTCTTCAGCGGGAACTTCTGGATTATGCGCCCAACGATTATGAAGGCCTGCTTGCAGCAGGAGATAATTTCCTTCTTTGGGCGGATTCAAATCCTTCAAGATTTTATGACAGATATGAAGATGCGCGTTTTTCATATGCAAGGCTTATAGAGATTTACGGAATGCAGGCGCCGGTTGTAGAAAGGATGATGAAGTACTTCATCCGCACTGACAACCTTAAGGAAACGCTTCATCTGAGGGCATGGTTCGAAAATAATCGAAAAAGCAAGCTGTCACCGGAATCACTCGCTGAACTTGGCGGTTATCTTCTGGATAAACAGCTTGATAAACCTGCAGGTGTTCCTGATCCATACATTGAAAGTATAGCAAGCGTAAGGGCGATGCTTCTGCAGGCAGTCATGGAAGAGCCAACCCTGCCGGAACCGCATTATCATCTTGCGAGATATTACAACAGCCTTAACAATACTTATGAAGAACGGAAGACGCTCGAAAATGCCATTCGTGCATTTGACCTTGCAAAAACAGAATCTGTACGCAGGCGGCTTTACCGTGCCGATACACATTACCGTTATGCTAATCTTTTGATTGGCGCAAAAGAATTCTTCCCTGCCGAAGAACAGGTTGTAAGAGGCATAGAGCTTTTTGAGGATTTTATTAACAGGAATCTGATAACGGCATCTCCTCAACTTGGACAATTATATGCTCTTAACGGTGATATTGAATATTTTATTAAAACCGGCAACATGGAAGCTGCCCTGAATAACTATCGTACAGCTGAAAGATACGGATACTCACCGCCTGAAATTCAATATAGAATGGGTGCTGCATACTACCAGCAGGAAGACTGGAGAAATGCTCTTGAATATCTATTTAAAGCATCTTCGGAGCTGCCTTTCAACAGACGTTTGCTTTTCGCTCTCGGCAATGCGGCGTATCAGCGCGGTGATTATTTTGCTTCTCAAGGTTACTTTAACCGTCTGCTTGACGTTTTGGAAAACCAACGGATACGTCTGCCTGAATTGCTGCCTAATGATAATGTTCAATTTCTGGAAACAGGAGAACGCCTTATGATGGCTCGAAATAATCTCGGCGTTGTTAATGAAACCCTTGCAGAACAAACAGGCAATCGCGAATACCGCTCTAATGCAATGGTAATGTACGCTGAATCTGCCCGCGCGTGGGATGCAATAACCCGTAATCCCTCATCCATGACAAGGATGCGGCTTACGGACAGTCCTGGCGCTCCGGGTATTAATCTAGGCTACCTTAATGCCAACAATGCTTTGCGCCCAAATATTTCCTATAATCCGCAAATTTTTATCCGTATTGATAAAGATGTCCTTGAACCGTCAATGTGGGAAGAAGTAACCAGGTATTAATACCTGAGAAATACGATGCCATATCTCAGTCTGGTACGGAATGCGGTTATCAAGGAGGCTGTTCCACATTATCTTAAAATATATTTGACGATTCGGATATGGTGTGTTAGAATTTAAGCAGCCAGTTTGGTAGACCTAAAATCATTTCTTTTTGGATTAAGCTATGCAGTATTTTGATACTCATGCCCATTTGGGGCTTATAGTTGATGACCCAATTGAACAACTCATTGTTATACAGGAAGCCCGTCAGTCATGTGTAAGCAGAATTGTCTCAATCTGCAACAGCCTTCATGATTTTGCCCAAGTGTATGAAAACCTGAAATCAGCGTCCAATGTGTATCATGCTGTTGGGGTAAGCCCCTCCGAAGTACAGAATCCAGGTAAAGGTTGGCTTCAGCTTATTGAGCAGAGTGTTCAGTATCCGCGTGTGGCAGCCATCGGAGAAATTGGTTTGGATTATTACAGGAAATTCGGAGACAAGAAATCGCAGATTGAGCTTTTTATAACTCAGTTAGATCTTGCAACCAGACTGAATTTACCGGTTATCATACATAATCGTGACGCAGGGCATGACGTGCTTGATATCCTTAGAGATCGTCTGCCTCCAAAAGGCGGAGTACTTCATTGCTATTCCGAAGATGGCGCCTATGCGCAAAAAGCACTGGAATTAAATTTGTTTTTCTCTTTTGCCGGAAACCTGACTTATAAGAACGCAAAGAACCTGCATGAAACAATTTCTGTTCTTCCTGTCGACCGTATTCTTATCGAATCTGAAAGCCCTTTTATGGTTCCCGCTGATTATCGCGGCAAAAGAAACATGCCCAAGTATCTGCCGATTACTGCCCGCTATATGGCCAACATGCTTGATATAGAAGAAGAAGCTCTTGCCGCTCAACTCTGGGAAAATTCATGCAAGTTCTTTGATCTTCCAAACGCTTAGATTCTTGTGAGTCTGTATCGTCCTGTTGTAATTGGTTCTCTTGAGCTGCCCGGTAACCTCTTCCTGGCACCTGTTGCTGGTTACACAGATCATGCTTTTCGTTCCATTTGCGCTGAAGAAGGAGCATGCTTTTCATTTACAGAACTTGTTTCCGCTGAAGCATTATACCGGAATATTGAAAGATACGGACTCTCTACTCCTAAAGCAAATTCTTCCTCCTCTCCCTCCTCCCTGCCAGTGTCTCCCTGCGGGGAAAAAAATAAATCCAATGCCGCCGCCATTAACCTAATCAGGCGCGGCGAAAATGAAAAGCGTTACGCGATACAATTGTTCGGGGCGCAGAGCGAATCAATCTACAGGGCGGCTTCTCTTCTTGCTCCGTTGAAACCTGACGCGATTGATATCAACTGCGGCTGCCCTGTACCGAAGGTTGTTAAAAACGGCGCGGGATCGGCCATGATGAAGGATCCTTCCTGTATTGGAAAAGCTGTGGAAATCGCAGTGCGTGCTTCTCGTGAAAGCCTGGGCGGCATTCCAGTAACTGTAAAAATTCGTTCGGGCTGGGATTCTTCTTCCATCAACTACGCACAGTGCGCGCAGATTGCGATTGAGGCAGGAGCAGTGATGATTACACTACATCCCCGCACACGGGCGCAAAATTACAGCGGCAGAAGCGACTGGTCTCATATTACGGATTTGGTTTCACGCATAAAAGTTCCCGTTACAGGATCGGGTGATTTATACACTCCGGAAGACGCGCAAAAAATGCTTAAGGAAACGGGGTGCGCCGCCGTCATGTTCGCCAGAGGCGCAATGGGCAATCCTTTTATTTTTTCAGCAGCTCGTTCTTTGCTGGAAACCGGCTCATGGCAGCCTGTACCTTTCTCTGCGCAGACATCAGTCGTTATGCGTCATCTGGAAATGCTGGCGGCATCCATAGGCGAGCGCACCGCGTGCCTTGAAATGCGCAAGCAGTTCTGCGCTTACACAAAAGGCATTCCAGGCGGAGCGGCTTTACGGGAAAAAGCGGTACACGCAGAAACAATTGCGGATTACCGGAGCATAATGCAGCGTGCTTGACTATCTTGCACCTAATGAATATTATTCAAAAAAGTTGTTTAACTTTGTATACTGGCTGAGGCATAATCCAGAATTAAATTATTACCGGCATTGGGACTTGAACCCAAACACACTCGCGTGCGGTAGATTTTGAGTCTACTGCGTCTGCCATTCCGCCATGCCGGCTGTTGTGGGCTATCAGAGAAATCGGTAACTTCCTGTACAGCCCGCGGACTAAAGTCCGATGTTTCTTCTCCCATTATCCTGCGAAATAGTACGAAAAAACGATAATAAGAAAGGTGTCCGATGAAGTTATTCAAACTTTTCGGACATCACCCAGATGAAAAATCCAAAACGCGTTCGCACTTTATAAAAACTGAATCTGCCGAAGCTGACTTTGCAGCTTTAGCTGACCAGAGGTGAATTCGGCTGCTAAGTCAACTATATCTAAAATCCACTTCATAAGCAAGCCCAAAGGTCATGCAAATCAAGTTAAATACAGCTTCGTTGCGGTCTCTGAAAGAATCGTAGGCATCATTCGCGGAAAATAAATATATCAGTCTCCTATTATTTTAATCAATATTCGTTTCTTTCGCTGACCGTCAAACTCGCCATAAAAAATTTGTTCCCATGGGCCGAAGTGAAGCTTTCCGCCTGTTACGGCGACAACGGCTTCGCGTCCCATTATTTGCCTTTTAAGATGGGCATCTGCATTTATTTCGCCCGTATTGTGGCAGTAATATGAAGCAGGCTCATGAGGCGCAAGTTTTTCCAGCCAAACATCAAAATCGCGGTGCAGACCGGATTCATCATCATTAATAAAGATGCTGGCAGTGATATGCATGGCATTCACAAGGCAAAGCCCTTCCTGAATGCCGGACTCACGTAACAAGGACTCAACATCGTCTGTAATGTTGATAAACTCGCGAGGTTTTTTGGTGTTTATCCACAATTCTTTTGTAATTGATTTCATGTTTTATTATACCATAAGCGGTTACTGTTTTTAATGGCAGTATAAAAGAATTGACAACGCTCATTTTAAAAGCAATAATTATAGAAAATATAAACTAAGGAGTCGTCTGTGAGCCATTCTACAGATAAGATCAGAAATATCGCTATTACAGGTCATGGTCAGACCGGAAAAACAACCCTTTTTGAACATTTGTTGTTTGCAGGAGGCGTAATTCCGAAAGCGGAAACTGTTGAGTCTGGAAAAACTACCAGTGATTACAGCCCTGAAGAAATAGAACGAAAAATATCGATACATGCTGCAATGGGACATGTTGAAAGAAATGGAACTAAAATCAATATTTTTGATACTCCAGGATCATCAGATTTTGCCGGTGCTGTTATTCTAAGTTTCCGAGCTGCGGAATTTGCACTCCTTATGGTAGACGGTAAATCCGGTGTTCAAATTGAGACTGTCAAACTGTGGCGTAATCTGGACCAAAGCGGGAAGCCGAGAGGTGTTTTTATTTCAAAACTAGACAATGATCAGGCGGACTTTAATAAGACGCTGAACGACATTAAGGAAAAATTCAAGGTTGATCCTGTGCCGATAACCCTGCCGATGGGAAGCGGCGGCAGTTTCAAGGGTGTTATTGATGTTCTTCATGAAAAAGCGTACACAATGCAAAGTGATGCGGTTGAGAAGGAAGGGCCTGTTCCCGATGAGTTCAAGAACACCGTTACCGCAGCGCGTGAAAAATTAATGGAAGCCGCCGCTTCTGACGATGACTGCCTAATGGAAAAATACCTTGAAAACGGTTCCCTGTCTGCGGAAGAGATGAAGGCCGGTCTTGTACAGGCATTGGCTGATAATAAATATGTTCCTGCGTTTGCCGGATCGCCTATAAATAACTCAGGGCTTCTGCCTTTGCTGGACTTTATTGTAGCTGCTGCGCCCAATCCTCGCACGGCAAAAGATACAGTACTTGACAGAGAGGGCAAGGAAACTCCCGCAGCTATCGAACCTGATAAGCCCATGTCGGCACTTGTTATCAGAACAAATTATGATCAATTTTCAGGTAAGCTATCATGGCTGAAGGTTCTTACAGGAAAACTTACAGCTGATAGTGAATTAATAAATATTTCTGAAAACAAGAAAGAGAGAATCAGTAAACTTTATACATGCCAAGGTAAAAAACTTGAGGAAGTAAGGGAGCTTTACGCGGGTGATGTTGGTATCATAACCAAGGCGGTTACTTTAAAAACCAACGATACGCTGGCCGCTTCTGATGTACCATGCTTTGCACCCCTGCGCCTTCCCGAACCGGTTCATTCAGTAGCCGTAAACGCTCATGCAAAAAAGGATGAAGACAAACTGGGAGAGTTCCTTGTTCGCGCGGCTGAAGAAGATAAAACATTCCGTTTCCATTATAACAGTGAAACAAAAGAATCAGTTATTTCCGGTATGGGTGAACTGCAGATTAATATTATTCTGGATAAAATTAAATCAAATCAAAAGATCGATGTAGAAACCCGTGTCCCCAAAATTGCCTACCGTGAAACAATTACAAAAAAATCCGGCGCTGAGTACACACATAAAAAACAAACAGGCGGCCACGGCCAGTATGGTAAGGTAGTTCTGGAAATCGCACCTCTTGCCCGCGGTGAGGGATATCAGTTTATTAACGCTATTTTTGGCGGAGCAATTCCCAAAAACTACATTCCTGGTGTTGAAAAGGGCGTTATAGAAGGAATGGGATACGGTTCAATGGCGAGTTATCCCGTTGTTGATGTAGAAGTAAAGGTTGTTGACGGCAAATATCACCCGGTAGATTCCAATGAACTTTCATTCAAGCTCGCTGCGCGCAACGCCTTCCGCGAAGCCATGAAACAGGCGAATCCTACATTACTTGAACCGATAATGAATCTGACTGTCTTTATCGAGGAAAAATTCCTTGGAGACGTAATGAGCGACCTTTCAGGAAAACGCGGTAAGATTCTCGGTCAGGATTCCGCAGGTGGCATCGCGGAGGTACGCGCCGAAGTCCCAATGGCAGAGCTCCTTCGTTACTCTATAGATCTTCGTTCCATTACATCAGGAACCGGTTCATTTAATGTGGATTTCAGCCATTATGCGTCAATCTCCGGCCGTATCGCCGATGAGGTAATCAAGGCGCGCGCAGAGTTCAAGGTTCAGGAAGCTGATGAATAGGAATTCATTCAAGGTTATTTTATTCGGGTATATAAAGTTTTACATATACTCATAATATACCTAAAGTTATAAAAAAGTATGCACCTTCAGGAATTTTAGGACATATAAGATTAATTTATCAAACTCGATTTATTTTTAAAATTCAGTTTTTATTAATTCCTTCCCTATTTCTCTGTACCCCTATGTCATATGGCAATAGGGGACAAGGAGTAAAATATGGAAAATTTATCCGTATTTGCTGATTTAATCGTGCAGGGGATTATCGCGGGATTGATTATATAGATTATATTGAAACTGAAAAAATCATTAAAGTTCTGCAAAATGTATTTTTATAAGGTAGTTGTTCAATAACTGAAGTTATCGAACAATTCTAATAAAATTTCCTACTTCTTCCAGGTAAGACTCCCCAACATTCCGCGTACCAGACTGTTGGTTGCGGTTCGCGCGGCGGATTTTGCGGCAGTCTGAAACACTCCGTCTTTTTTTCCGCCCTTTGGTCCTGTTGAACCAAAAACAAACTCTTTCATTTCCTGTCCAAAACCTTTCTGGGTACTGGTAGTTTTTGCGGTAGTTTTCACTGCGTTTGTTTTCTCAGCGTTTGCTTTTTCAGCTCTCTTTACAAGTAATTCATAAGCGGATTCCCTGTCCACGGCTTTTTCATATCTTCCGTAAAGAATAGATTGTTTAATAAGTTTATCCTGTTCATTCGTAGTAACAGGCCCGAGTCTTGATCCCGGAGCTATTACTGAGCATTTCTGTACTGTTGACGGGCTGCCTTTCTCGTCAAGGAAAGAGATTAGCGCCTCTCCGGTACCTAATTCCTGAATTACCTGCTCTGTATTAAAAGCCGGATTGGGTCTCATGGTTTGCGCTGCTGTTTTTACAGCTTTTTGATCTCTGGGTGTAAAAGCACGCAGAGCATGTTGTACACGGTTACCCAATTGCCCTAACACTTTATCCGGAACATCAAGCGGATTTTGCGTAACAAAATATACGCCGACTCCTTTTGATCTAATAAGACGTACTACCTTTTCGATCCTCTCCAGTAACACCTGCGGAGAATCGGCAAAAAGAAGATGCGCTTCATCAAAAAAGAACACAAGCTTCGGCTGTGGCATATCTCCTATTTCCGGCATAGTTTCAAAAAGTTCTGAGAGCATCCATAATAGCGTAATTGAATACAACTTTGGCATATTATAAAGTTTTTCTGCGGCAAGAACATTTATTATACCCTTTCCTGATGCGTCAGTGCGGACAAAATCCATTATATCAAGCATTGGTTCTCCGAAAAAATTGGAAGCGCCCTGTTCTTCAAGAGACAGTAAACTGCGTTGTATGGCTCCAATAGAAGCTGTGGTTATATTTCCGTATTCAGTTTTAAAATCATTTGCGTGATCACCGACATACTGCGTCATTGCACGTAAATCTTTCATGTCAAGCAAAAGCATTTTATTATCGTCAGCGATCTTAAATATTATCTGCAGGATGCCTGATTGTGTATCGTTTAAATTTAACAGACGCGATAATAACAGAGGTCCCATATCAGAAATCGTAGCGCGCATGGGGTGACCTTTTTCACCGAAAACATCCCAGAAAACTGCCGGATTAATGCGCGGCTGCCAGTCAGAAATTCCGATTTTTTCCAGCCTTGCATTGAGTTTATCACTTGATGCAGCCGCCACTGAAACGCCTGATAAATCCCCTTTAACATCAGCTAAAAATACCGGTATTCCAGCCGAAGAGAAAGCCTCTGCCATTTTTTGAAGAGTTACGGTTTTTCCGGTTCCTGTGGCACCTGTTATAAGACCGTGGCGGTTTAACATTTCGGTTAAAATATTAACATTTTCCAATTCAGTATTTTTTGCTATGCATAACGGCGTACTCATATGAACTCCTTTAAACAGTTGAGACTTTTTTAAAATTAACCGAGTTATGATAGTGGCTCAGTTTTAATGTTAGAGTTGTTCGGAAACTTCGGTTTCTGAACAACTGCCATAATTACAGTCCATTATATAATGATAATAAAATATTAGCAAATTGAGATCTTGCATAATCGTTTATCCCAGTGATACCTGTTCTGCACCTCGACAAAAAGCATCTTTTTGTGTATTGTTCAATTATTCTAAAAGGATGGAGAAATAAATGCGAGTCTACAATTTTTCACCGGGACCTTCGGTTCTTCCGTTGCCGGTTCTTGAAAAAGCCGCTTCTGAAATGACTGACGCAAATGGCACGGGTCAGTCTGTAATGGAAATGAGTCATCGTTCAAAGGATTTTAAACCTATTTTCGATAAAACAGAATCATTGCTCAGGGAACTTATGGGCATCCCCGCCAATTATAAAGTTCTATTTTTACAGGGCGGCGCTTCGCTTCAATTTTCAATGATTGCGCTTAATTTAGCGGCAGGGGAAATGCCGGGTAAAGGAAAAAAAGTTTCTTATATAGATACCGGCATTTGGGCTGACAAGGCAATTAAGGAAGGATCAAAATACGCTTCTGTGGAAGTAAGAGCGAGTTCCAAGGATCGCGCTTATACATATATTCCGAACGCTCCCGCTCCTTCGGCGGGTGACGCTTATTACCACATCACTCTTAACAACACAATTGTAGGAACCAAATGGAATAAAATTCCTGATACCGGATCTGTGCCGCTTGTAGCGGATGTATCAAGCTGTATTCTTTCAGAACCCATTGATGTAAGCAAGTTCGGTATTCTCTACGCCGGCGCGCAGAAGAATCTTGGCCCGGCTGGAACAACTGTTGTTATTATCCGCGATGATCTTATTGGCAAAGCTCCGGCGTGGGTGCCTGCAATGCTACGGTATGATACGCATGCCGGTGAAGGATCAATGTATAACACTCCTCCGTGCTACGGTATTTACATTATCGGCCTTGTGCTTGAATGGTTAAAAAATCTGGGCGGAGTTGACGCAATAACAAAATTAAACCGCGAAAAGGCTGAACTGTTTTACGATTATCTTGAAACATCCGATGTTTTTCATTCACCGGTTGAAAAACCGTTCCGCAGTATCATGAATATTCCGTTTGTTACAACCGAAAAAGATGAGAAAGCAAAAGCAGAACTTGAAAACCGTTTTGTAAAAGGCGCCGCTGCTGCAGGACTTTTAAATCTCGCAGGACATCGTCTTGTCGGAGGAATGAGGGCAAGCATTTATAACGCTATGCCGATAGAAGGTGTTAAAGCGCTGATTTATTTTATGAAAAGATTTACCTGAATAAAATCAGGAGCAGACATGCAAGTCCGCTATTAATAAAAGGTGAATAATATGTTTCGAATTAAAACAATGAATAAAATTTCTCCGCTGGGGCTGGAGCTTTTTCCAAAAGACAAGTATGAAATCGCGGACAATATTTCCAATCCTGATGCGATTCTTGTCCGCAGCGCGGATCTGAACAGTATGGAGATACCTCCATCCGTGCAGGCAATCGCCAGGGTGGGAGCGGGATATAATAATATTCCCGTTAAGCGCTGCAGCGAGAGCGGAATCGCTGTTTTTAATACTCCCGGCGCAAACGCAAACGCTGTTAAGGAGCTGACTCTCGCAGCCCTTCTTTTATCTTCGCGTAACATTGTCGCAGGTATTAACTGGACTGCCTCTGTATCTGACAGGGCCGATGTCGCCGATCTTGTTGAAAAAGAAAAATCCAAATTTACAGGGCCGGAGATTAAGGGAAAGACTCTTGGCGTAATCGGCCTTGGCGCTATCGGAGTAATGGTGGCCAATGACGCGATGGCGCTTGGAATGAAAGTTATCGGTTTTGATCCGTATATTTCCGTAGATGCCGCATGGCATCTTTCCAGCAATGTAATGCGCGCCGACAGCCTCGAAAGCCTTCTTTCAAAGTCCGATTATGTTACTCTTCATATTCCGCAAAGCGAGACAACAAAAGGGATTCTTGACGCAGGCAAATTCAACATAATAAAGAAGGATGCGCGCGTTATTAATTTTTCGCGTAATGCGCTCGTTAAGGATAAAGACATAGTTGAGGCTCTTAACGCGGGAAAGATCAGCTGCTATGTTACGGATTTTCCGGCACCTGAACTGCTATCCTGCAAAAAAGTTATCGGCATTCCTCACCTTGGAGCGTCTACGCCTGAAGCCGAAGATAATTGCGCGGTAATGGCGGTTCAGCAAATCATTGATTATCTTGAAACGGGAGAAATTCGTAATTCGGTAAATTTGCCGTCCTGCAGATTGGAACAGCTTTTTCCCTGTAGATTGCTTGTTGTAAATAAAAATATTCCAAACATGGTAGGGCAAATTACAACCAGTCTTGCCAGGGCAAACATTAACATTCAGGATTTGATTAACCACCACCGCGATGAGTACGGATACAATCTTATTGATACTGATCAGGAAATCCCTGTATCTGTGCTTGATGAGATTCGCAAAGTAGACGGAATCATCAGGGTTCGTTTAATCAAGAAGTAACTATGATAAAAACTTCTCCGCTGTAATCATTATTGTAAACCAGTAATTGCTGCTCTTCATAATTGTATTCATAGCGCATTGATTCTTCTCCCGATGTTTCGCTGCCTTTATTTCCGGCGGTGCGAATTATAATTTTCGGCGAAGAGCCGAATAATTCCCCAGGAAGAAAAATTATACTCGGCGCTTTAATATTTTTATCCGCGTTAAAACTGAAAGTAAATTTTTTACATTTTCTGTTCCAGTTAAAAGCGGCAGGTATGCCTGAAGCCGCCATTAGATACGGGCGCTTCCAACCCGATAGCGCCCGCTCTTTGCCTTCGGAGAAAATTGATAAATCCTCATCATTCCAACCATCGCCGTATTTATTGGTATTACCCGCGGAATAATTCCAGATTGTTGAGTGAAGCAGATTCGCGTCTACAGCATCATAATACATTGACAATGCTTTTTCGTGTAACGTGTAATTTCCTTTTTTTAATCCGCTGCGGTTGTTTATATCAAACGCAAGTCCGAACTCTCCCAAAAGACAGGGCATATCGCACATTTTTTCTTTAGTCCACCCGATCCCTTTCGCCAGGCTTTCGATGAAATGTTTTGTTATATTCTTTTTTCCCAGAAGAGGTTTTGCTGTATGAGTATTTATATTAAACCACGAACGGAAACTTTTTGTGATAAGTGAAAAACCGTCATACCAGTGAAACGCGTTTATAACATTGGGCGGATCGTCACTGCTCCACGCCTGATGCGATTCTGGTTTTGAACAATCAGGGAGGCCCTCTATAAAAAAGAAATTCTTTTCATCGGCTTCTTTCATCGCATTTATATATTTTATACTGAACGGTTTAAGGAAGTCCTCCGCGAAAACAGGAGGGCGCTCTTTAAACATGCTAAAATAACTGTTTTTTAACAATACCGGCTTTTCATCATTTTTCCATACGCCTACCTGTTTCCAAGGACAGGAATATCCGTCTTTAAATAGAGAAACGCCTTCCTGATTGAATGTCTCGTAATGTGAAAATTTTTTACAGAGCATTTTATACACGGGCACTTTCACAGGATAACCGGATGCGGCCATTATTGCCTGCCATGGACTTGGACGCGGACCTGCCGGTATCACATAACGTTCAGCGCTATCAAGATTTTTAAGCCCGATAAAACCGTCATGCGGTTCGTTCATTACGCCCCAGCCTTTAATTTCCGTGCAATTTTTTAACCTGCGCTGAACATGGCGGAAGGCTGCGATGTATTTATTCTGAAGCCAGCTTTGTACATTTTCGCCTTCTATAAATAAATCCGGAGCGTATACGCTTCCTGCAAAAAATAAAGTAAACATGGTCGCCGCCGCGTAACGGTTATAATTACTTGGCCAGAGCATTTTAGGGAAAGTTTTCACGTCATGATATTGCGCATAACGCTGCCTTGTAACGGCGGCGCCTGTACAGTCTGTAAGGCTTAAATCCATCCCCAGTTTTTCCATCGTCCACGCCGGAGCGCCGTCTCCGCCTGTCCATCTGCTCCACACGTCCTGATGCGGATCGATAAATACTGAAATCCCTTCTTTACCGGCAGTCAGTAAAATTTTTCTTAGATATGCAAGATACGCTTCGTCGTAAATTCCAGGCCCTTCGTGTTCAACAGCTTCCCACGTTATAATAAACCGTAAAAAAGTCATCCCCGCTTTTTTTAGGCGTTTAAAATGACTCTGTGCTTCTTCTTCAGAGAAAGGCCTTCCGATAAATGAAACATCATTTTTTCTTTCAAGGAAATCCGGAGTAATTTCTTCGCCTGGTTTGCAGAAAGGGATTTTTGAATCTCCGCCCAGATTTACTCCGCGCAGTATCAGGACTCTGTTGTCTTCATCAAGAATTAAATTGTTTTTTATATGCATGGATTATTCAGATAATATTTCCAGTACTTCTTCCGGTGTCTGCGCTTTAAGGATTTGATCGCGTTTTTCTGAACTTTTAAATAAAAGGCTTACTTCTGCAAGAAACTGCAGGTGAGGCCCTGTTTTTTCCATCGGAGAAAGCGTCATTATAAAAATACGGCAAGGCAGTTTATCCAGTGAATCAAAATCGACAGGATTATCAGATATTCCAATGCAAGCAGCCAGATTCTCTGTAGTGGCTGTTTTTCCGTGAGGAATGGCAATTCCGTGCTTCATTCCGGTGGACATTTTTTCTTCTCTGTCTATTACAGCGTTTAACGCGGCTTCTCTATCCCGGATTTTTCCGGTTCTGTAAAGAAGATCAAGCAATTCATTGATTATTTCTTTCTTTGTGGTCCCTTTCAGGTGAAGGTCAATAGTATCCAAAGTGATAACTGTTTTCAGGTTCATTATACCAATTTATGCCCAAAATGCCGAAAAGTCAAGTTTTTTTGAATGTTACTTAAACTGGTAAAGGGTTTACTGAGCTGTTTCTATCATTTCAGCTTGGAACAATTGCATTCAAGCGTAAAAAATTAATTTATGTCACATAACCTAAGCTGAACTATTCCTGTATTGTGCGTATCATTGGGATGTTGATAACAATCAGAACCATTAATTGTTCAGTAAATGAAAAAAATGTATTTATATTCTTTGAACCGCGCAGGATTCGAACCTCCGACCACCGCCTTAAAAGATCCCTGAAGGCAAACTCAATAAACCCTTATGGTTTTCTACAAACCACTGTAAACCATAGGGAATATTAAGTCAATAAAAATGACTTCATTTCCCCTTTTTTCGGTTTGCTGTGGAACACTACGGTTCGCCGAGTTGGGATTTTATCTGCACATTTATCTGCTATTTTACACATAAATTAAGTCATAGGAATATATGGTTATCAGACCACAAAGTCCTCAGTTTGACACATTCTTTACATTTGTCATTGTCATGATTAAGATGTAATAGGGAATATAATCCCAGATGTTCCTCAAATGACTATCCCTTAGAAATAATTAATTTTTTTTAACTTTTCTCGAAACAGATCGAAATTCTATATATAGGGTAATGAAAATCTCTAAATATCAGTTAAAGAGGTAAAGCAAAAATCAAATGTTAAATATCATTATTGATTAGTTCTAAATGCGCCTCTTTTTCAAAAACATGGAATTAAATAAATATAGACCTTTTATTTTTTATTGAAATTCAAAGAATAAGGAGTTTGAAATTATGAAGAACAATTTAAATCCAAAACAATGGCAAATTGCTGAAACTATGTTTCATAATGTTGAGCGATTAAGTTATGGCTCAGTAGCGGCTGAGTTAAAAATCCATGAAAACCGAATTGTGGGAGTCACTTATACTCTAACGGAAAACATTCGGCAGAAAGATGCGGAGGACAAAAAATGATAACGGATGCTTTATATGTTTTTGAACAGGAGACATCATATCGATATCTTATAACTAAACATTCTGGAAAGAATATCCCTAGTTTTCCGGAGGTTTGGAAAGATGGAGAACACGCTGGTAAATTCTTTATTCAAATGGGTAAACCTGAGAAGGTAACAATCAACTCAAATTATGAAAACTTTTATTTCAATAATCAAGAAATACTGTGTCTCTCTTTTATCAATAATATTTTGATAGGGACTTATCTTAATTACATATTGCTGATTGAAATGACAACATTTACACAAATACAATTCACATTCATTAATAAAAAAAAGTTTAAATACTTTTTTGATTTTGTCAAAGGATTTGATGAAGTTTTGATAATTAATGATATAATTTTCTAATAGAAACTATTTGTTTTACTGTAATAGATAAATCTATACCCAAATTTTAAGAATATAAAGAGTTTATATGTTTGATAATATTAGATTTTAATGATGTTTTTTCTGTATAAAATATGCACATGAGATTTATCTTCCCGAAACATTTCTTGAAACTACCATTTTTTATAGACATCAAGATTGTGTAAATATCTTATCTATGAAAGAGAAGATACTCGTTTTTTTGCGGATTTCGCAGGAGCGATTATGCTCATTTTAAGACCCAAAGCGGTAATTAATTTCTGTATGGTTGCAAATTCGGGGTTACCGTTTTCGGATAAAGTTTTATAAAGCCCTTGACGGCTAATTCCCATTTTTTCTGCCAGGTCGGTCATATTGCGGGCATGGGCTACATCAC
>Ga0209755_10000351_pt1 | contig 86702 bp, 73 predicted proteins | sample TergutCo191P1_FD_187301 | JGI IMG/M metagenome (GOLD analysis project Ga0209755, IMG submission 187301) | Cornitermes sp. P1 segment gut microbial communities from Petit-Saut dam, French Guiana - Co191P1 (SPAdes) (version 2) | ecosystem: Host-associated > Arthropoda: Insects > Digestive system...
GGGCGTTCTCTGGTTGTATAAGTTCGTTAATAACGTGGTATTATAACCCTTCTCTTACGGCAAGTAATTTTACTACGCACTTAAAAACAGTAATTATACCTGACAGCGTAACGAGCATTGGTAGTTCAGTATTCTCTAATTGTACAGGTTTAACGAGTGTCACAATACCTGACAGCGTTAAGAGTATCGGTGAAAGGGCGTTCTCTGGTTGTACAGGTTTAACGAGTATCACAATACCTGACAGCGTAACGAGTATTGATGATGAGGCATTCTATGGTTGTACAGGCTTAACAAGTATCTCGATACCGGACAGTGTGACGAGTATCGGTGAAAGGGCGTTCTCTGGTTGTACAGGCTTAACAAGTATCTCGATACCGGACAGTGTGACGAGTATCGGTGAAAGGGCGTTCTCTGGTTGTACAGGTTTAACGAGTATCACGATACCCAACAGCGTAACATGGATCGGTAGTGAGGCGTTCTATGGTTGTACAGGCTTAACGAGTATCACGATACCTTTTGTTGGTGCAACTTTAGACGGAACATCAAATACCTATTTTAGTTATATATTTGGAGGAGGTTGGCAATATAATATTTCAGATATTCCTTCTTCATTAAAAACAGTAGTTATAACGGGTGGTAACAGCATTGGAGGTAGTGCGTTCATTAATTGCACAGGTTTAACGAGTATCACGATACCTAGCAGCGTGACGAGTATTAGTCAAGGTGCGTTCTATGGTTGTATGGGTCTGACGAGTATTAATATAGATGCTAATAATTCTAACTATACTAGTCGAGGTGGTATTTTATATAATAAGACAATAACAGAAATAGTTTTTGTTCCAAAAGGAGTAAGCGTTGTATCAATACCATATGGCGTAATAGAAATCCCGTCATATGCGTTCGATTATTGCACAGGTTTAACAAGTATCACGATACCAAATAGTGTGACGAGTATTGGACAAAGTGCGTTCGATTATTGCACAGGTTTAACAAGTATCACGATACCAAATAGTGTGACGAGTATTGGACAAAGTGCGTTCATTAATTGCACAGGTTTAACAAGTATCACGATACCCAACAGCGTAACGAGTATTGATTATTATGCGTTCGGAAATTGCACAGGTTTAACAAGTATCACGATACCAAATAGTGTGACGAGTATTGGAAATAGTGCGTTCAGTAATTGCACAGGTTTAACGAGTGTCACAATACCTGACAGCGTAACGAGTATTGATGATAGTGCGTTCAGAAATTGCAGTAGTTTAACAAGCATCACGATACCAAACAGTGTGACGAGTGTCGGTAGGGGGGTGTTCTCTGGTTGTACAGGTTTAGAAAATATTACTGTGGCGAGCGGTAATGCAACATATCGAAGTGAAGGAAATTGTATAATTCAAAGAGCTAATAACGCATTAATAGTTGGTTTCAAAAATAGTATCATACCCAACAGCGTAACGAGTATTGATTATTATGCGTTCGGAAATTGCACAGGTTTAACAAGTATCACGATACCAAACAGTGTGACGAGTATTGGAAATAGTGCGTTCAGTAATTGCACAGGTTTAACGAATGTAACTTTTATGGGAACTATTAATTCAAATAATTTTTCATCATATGGTTTTCCTGGTGATTTAAGAGAAAAATATTTAGCAGGAGGTATAGGGACGTATACAAGAACTTCGAACAGTGATGTTTGGACGAAACAGTAGAGGGGGATAATATGTTTCGTATGCTCACTGCTTATTGGTAAGGATGTATTGATATTGTGGTGAGCAGAGAAATACTTAGTATTATAAGTATTAATAAATTATTAGTAATTATTATTTATATATATTTTGTACATTTTATTAGGGAATAAAAAATGACGAATGTTCAATTGTAGATTTTTTAATTGGAAACTCTAGCGTAATAACAAGCGGTATTTCGTTAGCTGCTTTAGCTGTTGCCATATTATCATTGGTTCAAGATCATAAAAGGCGTAAAAAACAATCTACAATTGATTAATATGATATTTGGTGGTTGATGCTCTATTTCTGTTAATTTGATTCAGACCACACAGAGTCACAGAGATCACAAAGGATTGGAAAAAATTCCTCCGTGCCTCCGCGTCTCTGTGTGAACTCTTTCTCTCACCCCCCGCCTCAAGTTGGAAAAATCTTTCTTCCCAGTTCTCCGTTTACCACTTGGGCCATGGCGGAATAGATTGCTGATAATCCGCAGAATATTCCTACGCAGCCTGCGATTCTTTTTATGTGATAGTTTTCGGTAAAGTCGCCGATTGAAAGGAGGAAGAACAAAATCGCCAGTGATAAAAATACTGTTTTGGTAATCATGTTATGCGATAATGTTCCCAAAAACATAAAGAATGTAAAAACGCCCCATAACGCGAGATAAAAACCCATTGAAACATTATCCGCGGGATTAATCACCTCGCTGAAAGGTTTAATCCATATAAGGCATAATGACCACCAGAATAAACCATATGCTGTAAACGCTGTTCCGCCGAAAGTATTGCCTACTCTAAGTTCGCTTACTCCGGCGATAATCTGCGCAGTTCCGCCGAGAGCAAGACCCATGGCAACGATAACAATGGAAAGTTCGATGATTCCCGCATTGTGAAGATTCAACAAAACGGTTGTCATACCAAAACCCAAAAGACCAAGAGGGCCGGGATTGGCGTTTTTATTTTCTGATGGATTAGACATAATTACTCCTTTTCATAATTATAAACTATAAAAAGGAATAATACAAAAATTAGAATAAAAGATTTACATAATAAAAATCGAGTAACGCTTACCGCATCAATGGGCGCGGGTTAACCGTGGCGCCGTTCTTGTAAACTGTAAAGTGCAAATGCGAGCCTGTGCTCTGGCCTGTGCTGCCTACATCGCCGATGCGTTCACCGACGGCGACATAAGCGCCTGTTCTTGTGCGGATTACGCTGAGATGGCCGTAAAGGGTGCGGTAGCCCGCGTTATGATTTATTATGATGTAGTTTCCAAAAACACGATCAAAACCAACCGCGCTCACGCGGCCTGCCATGGCTGCTCTGACCGGAGTGCCGGTTCTTCCCCTGATGTCGATGCCGTTGTGGAATTGGCGCTGGCCTCTGTTAAACGGGTTGGTTCTCCAGCCGTAGAACGATGTAATGGCGCCATTTACCGGCCAAAGGAATAAATCGCCGTTTATTTGCTGTAAAACTGACCAATCCAGGCGCGCGCCGGGGACAAAAAGGTCCGTTCCGGTGACAACATAAGCGGAAAACAATTCATTTGCAAGTTGAATAGCCTCAATATCGGCCTTATACTTCTCGGAAACAGAATCCAGAGTCTCTCCCGCCTTAACAGTGTGGAAAATTCCGTCCTGATTCGGTATTTTTAACACTTTTCCGACCTGAAGAAGACGCGTATTTGTTATTTTATTTACGGATATGATTGTATCCTGATTTAAACCAAAATTGATTGCAAGGTTACTTATAGCGTCGCCGCTTTTAACAGTGTAGAAATCGTACAGTAATATGCGTGATTTTGCGATATTTTCCGGCACAATGGCTGTTTCCAGAGACGCGGGTGTCATTAAAATCCCGGTTTCTTCGTCATTTTCGGTGATTTCTTCGGAAAAATGTCCGCCGCCAATGCCATGTTCATCGGCAGAGAGTTCTTTCAGGCTGATATATTGACCGGGATTGATTAAAAGTATTAAACACAGCGCGGCTGCTAATCTGAAAATATTGCTGCTCATTTGCTCGTTAATCTTTAAAAGCATAATAATAATCTAACGAATTAGCTCCTTTTAATCAATATAGTATTCAATAGTATTTAAGAAATATTTTCAGGAGGATCTTCGTTTTCCAGCATTTTTAATAAATCCCGGATTTCTGCCGCCTGTTCATATTCTTCTTCGGCAATAGCCTGCTCCAGCTGGTCTTTTAAAGACCTATATTGATCATCGGAACTTTCTTCAAGTTCATTTATAAAGAAAGATATGGGAACGCCTGTTTGTTCTAGTATGGAAGAAGTTACATAAATGGGGCATTTTTTACGGGTAGCTATGGCAAAAGTGTCCGAAGGCCGGCTGTCAAGGATAAGCGGCTTTTCTTTGGTATATTCGCCACCCGTTATTATAAGCCGGGCATGGAAAACGTCGTCTTTTAGCTCGCAAATTTCCACCCTTTTTATAGATAAATTGACATGAGCGAGCATATTGATGAAAAGGTCGTGGGTATGCGGCCGGGACAGGTTCATTCCTTCCTTGCCCATCAAAATTGACTGCATTTCCAGCGTGCCTATAAAAATCGGCACTACGGTTTCCATGTCTTTCGGCTTTAAAAGGACTGCGTTTCCATGGTTTGTTTTGAGAATCGACCATATTTCACAAATGTGCATTCCTTTCATTTGACATCCTAGCCAATCAGGGTAAAGAAATCATTTAACAGGTCATAAGATCCAAAAACATCCTGAGCTTCTTTTAATAAAACCCTTCCCCTTTCTTCCGCTTCCGCCAATATGCCTGTATTTGTAACGGTTTCTATAAACTCTCCCACTTCCGGAGCGGAAGTGCCTTCGTTCTTTGCTACATGGAAGTAATAAAAAATCATGTCTTTTTTTTGCGGGAATTTATCCATATATAATAGAACAGGAAGGCTCTTTTTTCCTTCTACAACGTCGTCTCCGCGTTTTTTTCCGGGAATGCCCATTGTAAGATTTTTTACGTCGTCCAGAATTTGAAAACCAATTCCCATTTTTCTCGCGGCTTCGGCAAATTGCTCTGTTTTTTCAGGCTCCGCGCCGGCGGCATAAGAACCCAGTCCGGCTGCTAAACTTGCGAGGGCGCCGGTTTTTAATCCTGCCATCAAATAGTATTCGTCAATGCTTGGAACGAAAGAAATGTTGCGATGCCAGAAAATATCCATCGCCTGTCCCAGATGAAGTTCCCGCAGGCAGTCGGACCATATTTTAAAAATATAATTTTTATCTTTTATTTCGTATGAATCGATGCAGCAGGAGGAAAGAAAGTAAAGGAACGAGCCTGAGTTTATTGCCGTATCAACGCCATACACTTTATGTATCGCGGGCTCTCCGCGCCGTTCGTCCGATTCATCTTCGATATCGTCGTGAATTAAACTCGCGGTGTGAGAAAATTCTACAAGAGGAGAAAGCGGAATTGCCGCGTCTCCGCCGCCGAGTGATTCGCAGATGAGCGTCATTAATAACGGCCGCCATCGTTTTCCTCCCCGGGATACCATGTCGTTCAGCGGATCGGTCAAAAAACGTATCGATTCTACGCTGATTGATTTCCCGATTTTTGGAAAAATTTTTTCCGCCCAATTTGATTCCTGTGATTTTGACAGCCATTGTCCCAGCACAGCTTCAATTTTTTCAAGTTTTTCTTTATACTGATCCATGACTTCTATTATACAGGAAATAAATGGCGGATTACAAGAAACCTGATCACTGGCAGCTAAAAGCGCGCAAAGAAGGATACCCTGCACGCAGCGTATATAAGCTTGCGGAGCTGGATGAAAAGTTCGCGCTTTTTAAAGGCTCTAACACCGCGCTTCGCGTTCTTGATATAGGAGCCGCTCCCGGAAGCTGGAGCCTCTATGTGCTGCGAAAAATGGCTTCCTTAAAAAAAGGTTTCCTCGCTTCTGCCGATCTTTCTCCGCTCTCCCGCGAATTTGACAGCGATCCAAGGAACCGGGGCCTTTTTGACGGCGATAATTTTTTCTTTATTCAGGGCGATGTTACACAAGCGCAAGTCCGTGAAACACTTTTGTCAAAGGGCCCCTACAGCGTAATAATCAGCGATGTTGCCCCGAACACAACCGGCAATCACATGATTGATTCCGCGCGCTCCCTTGAACTTGGCGAAACTGTCCTCACTTACGCCGAAAGCGCTCTCTCGCCCGGAGGCAGTCTTGCTGTAAAAGTTTTTCAAGGCAGCGGCATAGACGAACTTCTTAAACGAATGAAGACGCTGTTTAAAACGGCAAAAAGTTTTAAACCGGAAGCCTGCCGCGGAGAATCTGTGGAGACGTATTTTATCGGACTTGGAAAGAAGTGAAAATCACTCAACCTTAAACTGCGCGACTCCCTTGCTTAACACATTAATGTTATCATTATTTTCAAGAGTTATTTCCTGAACTCTTGTAAATGAGCTGGAAATTTCATCCGCGTTTTTGGTCATATTATCCATTTCTTCGGCAATATCATTGGTAACGCTTTTCAATGACGTGCTTTGTTTTAATACTTCCTGGCTTTCGGCAATCATGTCGGCGGATGATTTACGCACTTCGCCTGTTACCGTATTCAGCTGGGTGACAGCTTCCAGTATTTGCTGGCTGCCTTCGCTCTGTTCTTCCATCGCGCTGCGAATTTGAGATTCCTGATTCGATACAGTTTGAATTTCTTCTTCAATGGTTCCGAAGCGATCAAGAACGATGCTTGTCGATTTTGTGATTGCGTCGATCATCGTTTTAATTTTTTTAAGCACTCCGCTGATTGTCTTTGACTGCTTGCCGGAATTTTCCGCGAGCTTTCTGATTTCATCGGCGACAACCGCGAAACCTTTGCCGGCTTCTCCGGCGTGAGCCGCTTCAATCGCGGCATTCATCGAGAGCAGATTAGTCTGCGCCGCGATGCTGTTCATTACAGAGTTGATCTGCAAAAGGCCTTCGGATTCCTGCGCAATTTCCTGAATATCGGATGATACTTTCTGCAAGTCCATTCTGCCCGCTTGCGAAGATTCGGCGAGCGAGTTAATGTTTGCCGTATTTTTAACAAGCGTTTTTGTAACGGAGTCAATGTTTGCGAGCATTTCTTCTATCGCCGATGATGACTGAGCGACGCTGTTTGCTTGAATAGTAATATTTTTGTTTAATTCATCAATTTCCTTTATAACTTTCTCCATCGAATTGGCGGAAGAATTAACAACATCTGACTGCGATAAAACTTCTCCTCTCATTTTCTGGATATTGACATTGATTCCGTCGATATCATTTTTTGTAATTGTCATGAATGACGTTAATTCATTTCCTGTGCTTGAAAGAGAAACAGTTTTTTCTTTTATTTCCAGCAGCAATCCTCTTATCTTTTCGAATGTTGTGTTAAAGAATTCGCCTAATGTTCCAATCTCATCGCGTCTGTGAAGATGAAGTCTTTTTGTCAAATCCCAGTCAACAGAAATCTGGTCAAGCGCGCTGACCATTTTATTCATGGGTTTAATCATTTGGGAGATATATACATAGAAGATGAGGAATATAACGGCAATTACGGCAATCATTGCAAGAAACAAAAATGTCATACTGGTGCCTAAAACTTCTGATACGCCGACATGCTGAATCGCTGTAATATACCAGCTCAGAGCCGGTATTTGTCCTACCGCGACAACATCGCCTGATATATCAAATGAATGGAATCCGCTGTCCTTAACCTCCGGAATACTTCTTATTATTTCTTCTCCGATAACGCCAAGGTGACTGTCAATTTTTACTTTTTCTGTTACAAGAGAAGAATCTTTTGCGCCTGTTAATTCTCCTTCAGCGTTGAATAAATAGAGATCGGAACTTCCTTTGTAACCTGCGTATATTGAATTAATAAAAGCGGTTAAGTCGATGCCCGTTCCCACAAGTCCGATAGGCAGTCCATTGCCTATTCCCAGACTCGAAGGCCTTGAAGCGTCAAAAACCGTCGCGTTGATCCAAAGCATGATCTTCTTTTTTTCCGGGTTATAGTTAATGTTAAAGTTATATTTTTTTGTTTCGTAGAGAGTCATTTTGTACCAGTAATTATCAGGGTTTTCCGTGTCGATTGTGTAGTGATCGTTTTCAGAGAAATAGAATTCCTTATCGGTATCGCTTGCCCAAAAAACCTCATTGCTGGCAAACGCCTGTTTGTAACTTTCAATTTCATCAAAAGCTCTTCTCTTTAGAGCAGAATCATCCGGCGTAAGAAAGTGTTGAATAATCAGCGGAGATGTCGCCATTTTGAGCGCAAGAGCAATTTCTCCGTTTACTGACGCTTCAAGCTTGATTCTTTCTATTTCTATAGATTGCACAAGTTCATGCCCTGTGTTGATACGAACGGTTTGACCCATCGCGATCATGAATACGATGCTTCCGCCGATTAAAATAAGCGCGAATAATATAGCTGAAAAGATGATTACGCTTCGTCTGATCGATGTTCTTTGTTTTTCATTTTTCATTAAAATACCTCATCTGTTGTTATTACATTACAGTAAATAGTAGATTAATTCAATAAAAAATTTATTTTTTATTTTACTTTCTGTTTTTTTCAAAGTATGTTATAATTTTAATTCAGCTAATATAACTAAAGGCGGTTAATTATGATTATTTTAACGTTGAATTGCGGGTCATCCTCGGCGAAGTACCAGGTTTTTGACTGGGAAGCAAAAGATGTTTTGGCGGTTGGAATTGTTGAAAAAGTAACAATCGGCGGTTCTTTTATCACCCATAAGGCCAAGGGCAAGGAAGAGGTCGTCTTTAGTCAGGATTGCCCCACTCATACTGACGCGATAGAGCTAATTATAAAAACGCTGACAAGCAAGGAAACAGGCGTTATCAATGATATGTCAGTAATTGGCGCCGTTGGTCACCGCGTAGTTCATGGCGGCGACAAGTTTACAAAATCTGTCATTGTGGACGCTGCGGCGATGGATGCGTTCACTGCGATGCAGGACTTAAGCCCGCTTCACAATCCCGCGAATATCATGGGAATTGAAGCGGCGAAAAAAGTTCTTCCCGATGTTCCGCATTGCGCGGTTATGGATACCGCATGGCATCAAACCATGCCGCCTGAAAATTTTATGTACGCTGTTCCGGCAGAATGGTATGAAAAATATCAGGTGCGCCGTTACGGTTTTCACGGAACAAGTTTTCTTTACACAGCGAAACGCGCCGCTGTTCTTTTGGGACAGGACCCTTTAAAAACTAATTTGATAATCTGCCACATCGGAAACGGCGCTTCAATTAACGCGGTAAAAGACGGGCTTTCTTATGATACGTCGATGGGCATCACTCCATTGGAAGGACTCATTATGGGAACACGCGCCGGTGATGTTGATCCTTCTCTTCCTTTCTATATTATGCGCAAGACCGGAATGAGCGCGACAGAAGTTGAAAATATATTGAATAAAAAGTCAGGTCTTCTTGGACTTACAGGCAAACATACAGACAGACGCGACATTCAGGCAGCCGCGGTAGCCGGCGACAAAACCGCTCTTCGCGCCCAGTATATAGAAGCTCACCACGTAAAAAAATATATCGGCGGATATCAGGCTGTTCTTGGCAGAGTAGACGCTCTTGTATTAACAGCAGGTGTCGGCGAGTTTGCCTGGTTTATGAGAGAAAAATATCTTGACGGCCTTGACGGCATAGGAATGGTTTTTGATCCGCAGAAAAATAAAATTTCCATGTCCAGAAACACCGAAACTCTTATCAGCAAACCGGAATCAAAAATCCCGATTTTCGTTATCCCGACAGACGAAGAACTCGTAATGACAGAAGACGCGTACGCGCTCATGAAAGGAACTTATGACACGCACACGCATTTTACATATTCATTCCAAAGCAAGGATTACGTGAACAAAGGACGCGCTGAAGGACTTGTTCATGACTTGAAGAAAAACCCAGAGCTTGAAGGAATAATTGCAAGACCTAAATAGGTACGGAGATTCCATATAAAGTATTGGATATAATGAAAAAATACAGAACGAATAACTCTTGACATAAAATGTGCATTTTACTATAGTCAAGCAAATATTGTGTTTGCAGGGGGACTCTTGCGGCTAAGCCGCTTTTGAGTTGAGAAGGTAAAACCTGACCCTTTGAACCTGTTGGTTAATACCAGCGTAGGAAGCAAATTACCGGCATTTTTGGTGCAATTATTGTAAATGCAGGGCGCTTTCCTATTTTGGATTGCGCCCTTTTTTTTGGAGGAAAAAATGAAGAAAGCGCTTAGTATTGCTGGGTCTGACTGCAGCGGTGGAGCCGGTATTCAGGCAGACATAAAGACATTTTCCGCGCATGGCGTTTTTGGAATGACAGTAATTACTTCGGTTGTCGCGGAAAATACGTTTCGTGTAACAGATTATCAGGATATTCGCCCTGATATTATTCAAAAGCAAATAAATGACGTATTCGAAGATATTCCCCCTGATGCCGTTAAAATCGGCATGCTTTCCTGCCGCGAAACGATGTTAGCTGTCGCGGATAGGTTGAAAGAATGGAAACCGCGTAATGTTGTAATTGATCCTGTAATGTACGCGAAAAACGGCTGCGCTCTCATGGAAATGGCTGCCATTGATACGCTGATTTCAGAAGTTTTTCCGTTAGCTGATGTAATAACGCCGAATATTCCCGAAGCGGAGAAGATCGCGGGAATGGAAATAAAAACAAAAGATGATATGAAGGAAGCCGCTAAAAAAATTCTTTCCATGGGATGCCGCGCTATTGTTGTTAAAGGCGGACACATGGAAGGTGACGCGACGGATATTTTATTTAACGGTAATAATTTTTATGAATTTCAAGCGCAGCGTGTAGATACAAAACACACTCACGGTACAGGCTGCACTTTTTCATCCGCTATTGCGTCGAATCTGGCGCTAGGATTTTCTGTTCAGAAAGCGGTTGAAAATGCTAAAGCGTACATAAACACTGCTATCATTCACGCGCCAAAAATCGGAAAAGGAAATGGTCCTGTTCATCATTTTTATGAAATGTATAAATCATATTTTAAAGGAGAAGAAAATGAATAAAAATTATGCTTCATTATTGAAGAAAGTTCGTGAGTTAAAACCTTTGGTTCATCACATTACAAACTATGTAACTGTGAACGATTGCGCCAACATCACGCTTGAAATAGGCGCGTCGCCTGTTATGGCGGATTCAATCGGCGAAGCGGCGGATATTGCCGGCATTGCGGGAGCGTTGGTAATAAATATCGGGACGCTTAACGAGAATACAATCCCATCCATGATTGCCGCCGGAAAATCAGCTAACGCGAAAGGCATACCGGTTGTTTTTGATCCGGTAGGAGCGGGAGCGTCAAAGTTACGCAACGATACCGCGTTAATGATAATTAACGAAATAAAATTAAGCGTCCTTCGCGGTAATATTTCTGAAATACGTTTTGTTGCCGGATTGCGTTCACAAACAAAAGGCGTTGACGCATCAGAAAACGATATGAATGAAACAGACAGCAATGGACAAACAGCTAAAGACCTCGCCAATAAACTTGGCTGTGTTGTTGTCATAAGCGGCGCGGTTGACATAATCTCGGACGGTAAAAAAACAGCCTTCATAAAAAACGGACATCCAATGCTTGGCAATCAAACGGGAACAGGCTGTATGTGTTCATCGCTTATCGGTTCTTTTTGCGGCGCTGCGCCGAATGAACCGTTTGCGGCGGCCATTACCGCTATGCTTTGCATGGGCATTGCGGGAGAGATCGCGTTTAAAAAGGCGGGGAAATTCGGCAACGGAAGTTTCAGAACCGCGCTTCATGACGCAATAAATCTTATGGATGATCACACATTGGAAAAAATGGCAAAATACAATGAAAAATAAAATTGACTACACGCTTTATCTGGTGACGGACAGAGAATTAATGTTTGCAAAAAGTATTGAAAAGTGTGTAGAGCAGGCTGTTTTAGGCGGCTGCACAGTTGTACAGCTTCGCGAAAAAACTGCGTCGTCTAAAGAATTTTTTGAAACGGCTTTGCGTGTACGGGAAATTACATCACGTTTAAATGTACCGCTCATCATAAACGACAGAGCGGACATTGCTTTGGCTGTAAACGCAGACGGCGTGCATATTGGTCAAGAAGATTTGCCCTATGATGCAGTGCGTCAAATAATCGGACAAGATAAAATTGTAGGCGTATCTGTAAGCAATTTATCAGAAGCTGTTAAAGCTTTTGAAATGGGAGCTGATTATCTTGGAGTGGGCGCAATGTTCGCAACCGGAACAAAAACAGACGCAAACCTGACAAGCATGGACGAGCTTAAATTAATACGCGCGAATGTCACCATACCTATTGTTGTAATCGGCGGAATAAATAAAAAAACTGTGCCGCTTTTTAAAGGTACAGGTATTGACGGAATAGCAGTAGTATCCGCTATCGTTTCACAAAACGATGAAGCAAAGGCGGCTCAGGAATTAAAATCTATTTTTCAGGGGACAAAATGAAAGCGTATATTTTTGATCTTGACGGCACTCTGTTTGATTCCTTGGATGTATGGCATCAAGTAGATATTGATTTTCTGCAGAAAAGAGATATTTCCGTTCCGTCTGATTACGCAAACGCAATCAGCTCAATGAGTTTTGACGAAGCCGCAGCTTATACAATACAGCGTTTTGGATTATCCGACAGCATTGACGGTTTAAAACAAGAATGGATCAGTATGGCAGAATATGCTTATGGTCACACAGTACAAATGAAACTATACGCAAAAGAATACATTACAATGTTGAAATCCCGCGGTGAAAAATTGGCAATCGCGACCAGTTTATTTTCCAATCTGCTCGAATCAGCGCTTAATAATCATGGTATTTACAATTATTTTGACGTTATATGCACAACCGAAGAAGCAGGATACTGGAAATCCCACCCTGATGTTTTTCTGTTAACAGCGAAAAAACTTGGAGTACCGCCGGGCGATTGTATTGTGTTTGAAGATATTCTCGAAGCTATAAAAAGCGCAAAAAGTATCGGCATGACTGTTTGCGGAGTATACGACAAATCATCACAAGCCGACTGGGAACAAATAAAAAAAATCGCGGATTATTCGATCTTTGATTTTAAAAACGCGCCTTAGTTTAGTTATAACCGCTGTCTATTTCTCCAAAAAATTGGCCATTTCAATTAACTCAAGATGAACGGCTTTAATTTTCTTTTCGTTATGCAGTTCTATCGGAAACCATTCTTTGGCTATTTCTCTTAAGAAGTCAGCTTTATGTACAACCGAGTTACCGTGCTTTAGTAACCTGTAAAGTTCATCTTGATCGACTACGCCGCTGGTTCCGCCTTTTTTGGATTGATCCGCTAATCCGCATCTGTACGCATGGTTTATCGCTTCTTCAATATCATTAAAAACAGCGCCGGCTACAGTAATATCAAATTCCAGTTTGGAAGCCACATGATGTTGAATGCTTCTGTCCTTATATTTGCTGACTGCTTTGTCATCAACCTTGCTTAACACGTTTGTTTTCTGGCCCATAATTACTCCTTTGCCTAGTATTATATAGTATATTTTTATTTTTTACTAGTGTTATTTCTCATTTCATCTATGCCGGCTTGGCCCTGTAATCAAATAGACCCTGAAAAATGACGCCGAAAGCTGTACTTGACATTAAATTAATGCCTCCGGTAAATTAAAAAACAATGAGGACGGCAAAGCCTTTTATAAAATGGGTCGGCGGAAAAAGTCGGCTTCTGGAACAACTTGAGGAATATTTTCCTTCTGAGTTAAAAATTGGACAGGTTAAACGGTATGTTGAGCCGTTTTTGGGCGGCGGCGCAATGTACTTTGCAATTTCGGAAAAATATAGGATAAAAAACGCTTATCTATCAGATTTAAACAGGGATTTAATTTTAACATATATCATTGTACAGCAGAAACCCGAATATTTATTGGATTTTCTAAAGCAATTTCAGGACGAGTATAATAATACAAATCCGGAAAACCGTAATAAATTTTTTCTGTCTATAAGGGAACATTTTAATAATCAGCGTTTTGAAATTAACTACAATAGAGTCTCTGAAAACTGGATACCCCGGGCAGCCCAATTTATTTTTTTGAACAAAACCTGCTTTAACGGACTTTTCCGGATAAATTCAAAAGGAGAATTTAATGTTCCCCATGGAAAATACAAAACTGTAAATATTTTTGATGAAGAAAATATTCTTTCTGTTTCAGAAAGTTTAAAAAACGCCGCTATTACGCAGGCAAAATACAGCGATTGTTACAAGGAAATAAATCAGGATACATTTGTATATTTTGATCCTCCTTACCGCCCAATCAGCCGGACATCTGGTTTTACATCCTATACCGGCAATGGATTTTGCGATGAACAGCAAATCGAGCTTGCAAATTTCTACCGCAAGACAGATCGTGAAAAAGGCGCAAAACTTATGTTATCAAATTCTGATCCTCAAAATATAAACCCTGATGATAAGTTTTTTGAAAAGGCATACAATGGATATAATATACGCAAGTTATCTGCATCAAGAAACGTAAATTGCAAGGGAGGAAACCGGGGCAAAATAAATGAATTATTAATAATAAATTATAATACATCTAACCCCTAGCCCCTAACCTTAACTTTGTGTAAGAATATAACTATAAAGGAAATAATTTGAAGGAAACAGAAATTCTCTGCGTCGGCAATCCGCTTGTCGATGTTTTTATTGAGGTTGATAACAGCTTCGCGTTAAAGTACGGCATCCTTGATCAGGTTCAGCATATTGACCGGAACAAGGCAGACCTTATTATGCGCGATCCTAATGTTGATTTTTCCGCGGCGGTAAGAACTTCCGGCGGAGGAGCCGCGAATGTCGCGAAAATCTCCGCCATGCTTGGAATGAAGCCGGTGTTTTCGGGCTGTGTCGGGCATGATGAGCTTGCGGAATTTTTTGAAAGTGAAATGACAAGCGCGGGCGTCTGCGCCAAACTTATAAAAACGGACGGAAAGACAGGGCTCTGCTTTGCATGTAACATCGCGGGAGAGACAAGATTCGCCGCAAGCCCGGGAGCCGCGCTTGATTTGACTGAATCTGAGATTGATGATGATATGATAAGAGGCGCGGAAGTTGTCGTGGTTGACGGTTTTATTCTGGACAGACGCGATTTAGTCCAGCATATTTTAAGAATTGCAAGCAAGAGCGGAATTCCCGTTGCGCTGGACGCCGCTTCCATTATGCAGGTACGCGGCAAGGCGGAAGAAATCTTAACCTACAGCCGGAATTATCCGCTTTTTATTTTTATGAACGCCGATGAGACGCTGGCTTTCTACAACACAATCAGAAAGCTCGGCGAAGACGCTGTCAATTTGTCTGAAAAAGAAAAAGAAACAATTATTCTCCGCGATGTCTGTCCCATGTTAAAAATAATTACGGACGGCGAATTGTTTCCGATTATTGTCATAAAGCTTGGAGGCAGGGGCGCTGTAATAATCGCAGGAGGCAACATATACCGCGAAGAAACATCCGCTGTGGTTCCGCGCAATACTGTAGGCGCGGGGGATACATTCTGCGCCGCGTTTATTTCGGCATGGATACGCGGAATGTCAATTTCTGAATGCGCCGCGCTCGGCAATAAAGTCGCAAGAGAGATACTGGAAGTTCCCGGGACTTTTATTAAGAGCGGAAAACTAAAGGCGTTCGCGAAAATGCTGCAAAAATAGCAGAGGATTTTTATCAGAAAAACAAGGAGAAATAGCATGACAAAGAAAGCAATTGTTTTATTAGCTGACGGTTTTGAAGAAGTCGAAGCGGTAACGCCGGTTGATTATCTGCGCCGCGCCGGGGTTGAAGTAACTACAGTATCTGTTTCCGGAAACCGTACGCAGGAAGGCTTGGCTGTTACAGGAAGATGGACAGGCTTAAAGCTGATCGCGGATACAGCTTTAGCGGAATTAATCAAACAGGGAACTGACAGTTTTGACGCGGTGATCTGTCCCGGCGGAATGCCCGGCGCGGCAAACCTTGCCTCTTCAAAAGAGGTAAGCGCATTATTAAAGGAAATGGCGGGCGCAGGAAAGCTGATTTGCGCAATCTGCGCGTCTCCTGCGGTTGTTCTGGCTCCACTTGGCATTATAGAAGGGAAAAAATTCACTTGTTATCCGGGAATGGAAGAAAAGGTAACGCGCGCAAACTGGTTAAACGATCGCGTTGTTTCTGACGGCAATATTATTACAAGCCGCGCGGCGGGAACAACAGGCGAATGGGCGGTAGAAATCATTAAAAAACTGCTTGGAGAAGAAACAGGCAATAAAATCGCGGAAACTGTGCTGCTGTAAATTAGTACAAATTTATTTAATTTTTTCTGCGAGGAGTATACAAAAACCGTTTAAATATTTCTAACGGTTTCTGCGCTCTTCTTCGGATTTGCATTCTATGCACATTAAGGCGTATGGAATCGCGATTAAACGATCCTGCGGGATTCGTTTGCCGCATTTTATACAGTGGCCGTATTTGCCCTGCTTGATGCGGGTAAGAGCGGACTCAATCAATTTGAGTCTCTTTAACTCCTGCGCGCCTATGGCTTCGATCATTTTTCGATCGATATCATCCGATGCGACATCTGCAAGATCTTTCGGCTCTTCTCCTTCCATTATTTCTTTGAAGTCTTCGTTGCTGGAAATAAGATTCTCGACGATCTCTGCCTTTAAAGCTGAAAGAGACTGTTCCATTTTTTCCAGAAAGTCATGATCAATCGGCGGATTTTTTTTCTTTTTTTTGTTTGCCGCAGCCATTGTATCCCCCTCCAATTTCCTGGTGATGTTTAGCTACCAAAATTCATCTGGACACATTGCCACACTTTTATGCAATTGTCAATATCTCTTCTTCACCCAGTTTTAACTGGGGAATTACAGGAGCGGTTAGTTCCATTACCGCCGGGAAATCCTCAGGTTGTAAAAGTATTGTCTCGCCGTCCATCTGCGCAAGTATGGGCTGATAACCTGAAAATTCCACCCTTTTCGCGTTTAAAAAAATCGCGTTCGGATTATATATATGATTACCTTTGGTAACCTGACCCTTTATAGCTAATTTTTTAAATAAAGACATTTGTTTAATGCCGCACACATTGCGGTGATCCGGAAGGATATGCTGCTGTGAGCCGTATGTTCTGTTGCCGGATACGCCCATCGCCAGCAAAAGCAGCTTTTCTCTGAAAGAAGAAACTTCCTTATTATTTTTATCAAACGCTTTTACGCTCATGTAATCGACTTTGAATTTCTTATCGTAAAAAAGAGCGGCCACATCTACCCAGAACTGATACGAATCGCCGGGCTTTTTTGCTTTCATTTCGTTGGTCTTGTGAACAACATAAGCGTCCAGTCCGATGGACAGAATATTAAACGCGACAAACGGACCTTTCCAGCTTGACGGTCCGCCTTTAGCGGTTGTCAGCTGTACTGCGGGCATATACTCAATATGAACAGGTTTTAGAAGCAGGTCTAAAGCTTTTTCCATGCTGGAACTGTCGGCGCCGTCATTGCCTGTTCCCATAGGGAGCCGCAGAACCGCCATGTTAGAGCGAACTTCGGCGGGAGCGTTGTAAAGAGCCAGCATAACTTCACCGTGGGTTCCGTCGCCGCCTGCGCTGATTACTAAATAAAACGGGACAGGGTCTTTAATCGCCCTTTCAATCAACGCTTTGGTAATTTCCGACGCCGAGCCCTTGCCCTCGGTAAGATTTAAAATAATGTTTTTGTATATTGCTCTTGTAGGATTTGCTCCGGCTTTGTTGCGGCAATCGGACAAGGTTTGAACACGGCCTGCCCATCTTGACTTCATATTAAACGCTCCGGCAGCCGGATTGACGATAATTATACAGCGCAAAGGCCTGTCTACACATACTTGAGAACGCTGGACAATATCTGTTAGTACTTGGGTGAAAAAATAATCCATAGGCACATTATAATATATAATCGTAATTTTTGCTATCATTCCTGAAATTGCCGCCATTAATCCTTAACCTTGACAAATGGGCTTCTCTGCGATATATTGACATAGAGAGGTGAGGGTGTTTTATAAAAAAACGGTCGTTTTTTCTCTGATTATGGGCGTGTTAATGTGCGGCAGGCTCTTTGCAGGTGATATAGGAGAGGTAGGTTATTTTAACGGCTACGAACTAAATAACAGCATCAACAATTATATCAGCAGCGTTTCCGGCCTTATACCCGATATTACTACCCTTCAGAATGTGTGGGCTTATACCCCCGGCGCCGGCGGCGGCAAATTTTGGCTGGGCGCCGGATTTAACGGCTATGTTTCATTTCTCGATAAAGGCAGTCAAAGAAGCGGCGGCGATAAATTTGGAGCTGATAACCTTGATTTAACCCAGTTTCCGAACGGCGTGCCTTATCTTCCCGGCATTGCTTTTGATTTAAGAGGAGGTTTTGGCAGTATCGATTTTGGAGTATGCGGCATGTGGGTTGACGAGAGCGCCTTTTCAGAGGGCGACGCTGCTTTTTTCGGCTCAGGAAGCTCTTTTGCGTTACGCGGTATCGGTCTGGATGTGCGCTATAGAGTTTTAAAGGCCGGCGTGTTGTGGCCGTCTGTAACAGTACAGGCAGGTTATTACTATACAATGCATAGATTCGGCATTACGGCCGAATCCGCAGGCAACAGGGAAAGCGCGAAGGTAGAGTTCAGAAACGACACCTATCTAATAGGAGCGCAGATTGCAAAAGGTTTTCTTGCTAATATATTTACGCCGTATCTTGGTTTAAAGCTGATTATTTCCAAGACAGATTCCGAATATGAATGGCATACAAACAGGGCGGTAGTTTTTAACGATAACGAATTTCCGTACCTTGGCGGAGTCAGTTATTATTCCGCGGGAAACGCGGGCAATGTTGATTTTTATGGTCAGATATACGCCGGCATCGGCCTTTCATTGACCATGGATAAATTAAGCAATTATATGTTTGTGATAGGCGGCGCGTATACCATAGGCACCAACCATTTTAGTTTAAATGCCGCTTTAAGATTCATGATCGGAGGATAATTTAACTTGTGTTTTCCCGGAGGTGAGCCGGAAAAAAATGTAACTTGGGTTACATTATATGTTTTTGCTTTATAGAATAAAGGAGAGTATTATGAGAAAATTATTAAATGTGAATTTGGCAATCCTGGCAATGATTATTGCTATTGGTTTTGTCATGGTATCATGCGATGAAGGCACCGGTGAGGCGGGTATTTGGGCGCCTAGTAATGGTGACTCAATAACGGTATCAAATTATACCAATACTGATCTTGTCGCTTTTAAAGGAAGTATTTCTTCAAACAATCTTCTTGGCGGTGTAAGAGGAGGACAAACCCAGCATGCTTTACTGCATGGTCCCAATCAGCTTAAGTCCACTCCGGAGCAATTCAAGATGATTTTCATTACCAGAGACCAGTATGAAAAAAATCCTGTTTTAACTTCAAATATTCCGATGTTTACGCAGATGTTTGTTTTCTGGAACGGCAATACCGGTGATAATTCAAAAGTATACGAAATCAGCAAGCAGCTGGGTGGTGATTACACGATTGAGATGTGGAATACGTCAAATTTTGACGTTGAATTCCGTGTAAATGGCACTGCAGGTCCGACTCTTGGATTCGCTCCAAGTGGAATGACGAAGACTGACTTAAGCGTTGGCGCAGGCGAATATATGATTTACCCAATATTCCAACGCATTAATACGGTAAGACAGATTGTAGAAACTGTTATTCCAAGATATAGCACTGGTTTACCTGTTGGATGGGATGTTGGTTTTGGAGAAGGTACATATAAAAAATTATCATTAAATCTTCAAGAAGCAATTGAAAGTATGAGTCAGCGATCTGTGGGGGCTGCATCTGTTATGGTTGTTAACAATTCAAATACAGGAATCAGACTTTATAGGGGAGCTATCCCTATGACAAGACCAACCGGGATTCAAGTTGTTAATGCCGGAGAGAAGTTTGAATTTATATTTGAAATGCCGACATCATCTGTTACCGGTTCTTTTGATACTAAATTACCAGTTGGTAATTTAAATGTTCAGGTAATGGGTGTTCCGAATTATGTAAAAGATGAAGATGGCAATCAAAACTTCGAGCTGGAAACTGACAAGTTGTATACAATTACTGTCTCAGGCGGCGGAAATATTCCTGTTGTAGCAACTATTAACATTGGTAGTCCGGCTGAATTTGCAATTAATGATGAAATTACAGTAGCAGCTTATTAATATTTCATTCAGAGATCGCTAAGATTATTAGCGATCTCTGATGAGGTTGCTGGTTTGAAAGGAATGATGATGAAAAAGCAATTTGCTTTTATTGCTGTTATTACAATGTTCTTACTCTCTTGCACTGGTTTCTACGATTTGCGGGATTATCCGGAAATTATAGATGAGGGTGTGAAAGATCCGGATGGCAACGTAATATCTACAACCTTTATTAGATTTTTCAACGAAGATGGATATTTTCCTGTAGATGTTTTTAGTTCGTATACGAGGGATTTGAAAGTTAATAAGGATACTATTTCTGCGCTTTCTATAACAGAAGAAATTCCATGGGTTCCGACAAAAACGGGAGAATCATATTTCTTTTACCTTACCTATTACATGCTTGTAGATGAAGGCATACGGATACCTTTTATTCCCCGTCAAAGATGGGGAGTTTCTTCTACCCAAGTCAGTATTCCTTTTAATACTACGACTACTGTTCCTATTTATAATTTATCCACAATTATCCCAAATGAAGAGTTCCTGACTGATGATGTCTACGTTATTATAGATAATAACTATGCTACGGCAGTGCAATTTCAAAGTGGCAACATAGTTCTTCCACCGGAAAATATTAATAATACTATTATTAATCCCGGCGCAAAAGGATTATACAAACTCGCTCCTACCAACAATATCAGTGTATACAACATATCGATGGCAGGTATTAGGAGAAACTTACCGTCGGATATGACCTCGCTTGCCGCCGGACATATTTACTTTTTAGAAGTTCCCACTAATGGTATTCCTGTTACTAAAAGAGATTCGTATTCATTAACTATGGGTAATTTTTATTACACCGGAGAAGATTAGGTGAAATTGTAGAGCGGCGGTGTTGGTGGTTTATCCAGTCATTTATTATTAATTCCTTTTTTTTAAAATGATTTATAATTTTCTTGACAAAGAGCCAATGATGGCTTATTTTATACTCAGAGGTGAAGATGTTTGAAAGAGAATTGCAATATTACAACTCTCATAAAGAACAACTCCGTGAGAAATATTCAGGAAAACATATCGTCATTGCCGAGGAACAGGTAGTAGGGGTTTATGATAATGCAGAAACAGCATTTTCTGAAACATCTAAAACCATCTCGCCCGGCTTGTTTATGATAAGAGAGATACCAGAAAACATTGAAGACGAAGTACAATATTTATCCCCTTTTCTGGTAGCGCATGTCTGAAAAATCTGAAGCCCTTTGCTATAAATTTCCCAATATTCAAAAGAGGATAATAACTGATATAGAGATATTCAATACTTTAAATGAAAATTCGAAAAGCTTAACAGAAAGCGCTTTATGGGATACAGGCGCAACAATTTCTGTAATTACGCCGAAACTTGCAAAAGAATTGTGTTTTATACCAGCGGGAACAATGGCAATTAACAGCATAGCAGGCATTATTGATGTCGAATTCATATTAGCGTCTATTCAATTGCCAGGCAGAGTTATAAGAAAAAATATAAAAATGGCTGTCTGTGATTTTAGCCAGAATATTAACATTATTCTTGGAATGGACATTATTACCTTAGGGGATTTTGAGCTGCTGCATGGTAACAACAGTACTGTCTTTTCATTCACTTCTCCTCCTTCTACAAAGATAAAATTAATGTAAGACAACAATATTATTGGAGCATGTCAACGCTGTGATAACTATTCAAACTCTACTTCCACATTGGCGTCAAACAAAAACAGACCAAGGTCTGTGACCGAATTGGGAATGGTAACGCCGGTTAACTGGTTGTACGTAAACGCCTGATGCCCGATTGATACGACAGAATTCGGAATTGTAATGTTCGTTAAACGGTTATGAGTAAACGCGTTGTCTCCTATAAAAGTAACTGAATTGGGAATGTTAACGCTGGTAATTGCGCTTTCTCTGAATGCGTTTTCGCTGATTGCGGTAACTGAGCCGGGAATTGTTACGTTTTCAAAATTGTTTCCAGCAAATGCCCAAGCTCCGATAATTGTAATAGTGCCGGGAATGTCAATATTTGTCAGTCCATTTCCGAAAAACGCGGAATATCCGATGGCGGTTACAGGAATGTCATTTATCATGCCGGGAATTGTTATGTCTTTATCTCTTCCTTTATAAGAAGAAATCTCCGCAATCGAATTATTTAATATCGTTGTATTAAAATCGCCATAATCAGAAAATGTGATATCGAACGCTGCCGCTTTTCTGCCGTTTTTATTATAATGCTCAAACACAAAAACATTAAACGCGTTTAATTCAATTTCAACATTCGAAGGCAATGTGATACTGGTTAATTTATTCAAAAGAAACGCAAAGTCTCCGATAAATTCGACGGAAGCGGGAATATTTATACTTGTTAATTGATTCCACGAAAACGCGTATTTTCCGATGTAAATAACCGAGCGCGGAATTTTCAATTCTGTCAGTTTGTTTCCGTGAAATGTATTATTGCCGATAATTTTCACGGTATTGGGAATAACAACGCTGGTTAATTGCTTAAAAGCGAAAGCCTCGTCTTCCAATATTGTAACAGGGTGTCTGTTTATCTTTTTTGGGATAACTATATCTTTTGATTCGCCTGTATAACCGGTAATGGTAATTTTTTTATTATTCTCAATATAAACAAAATCATCTGCCGAGTTTTCCTTTACGCAGGCTGAGATAATAATTAGAGCAGCCACGGCCAGTATTATTTTTTTCATTTTGCGCTCCCCGGATAGTATAAGGTGACTGTCACCTTTTCCACAAGCTTCAATTCATATATAATATCTCATTATGGCAAAATACCCTTTTGAAACAATTGAGCCCAAATGGCAAAAGTACTGGGCTGATAACAAAACTTTCAGGGCGGTTGAAGACCCTGCAATCCCCAAAGAAAAGCGCAAGTATGTGCTTGATATGTTTCCCTATCCGTCTTCGCAGGGTATCCATCTTGGTCACCCGGAAGGCTACACGGCTACGGACATTTACTGCCGTTTTAAACGCATGAACGGTTTTAACGTGCTGCACCCCATGGGCTTTGACGCTTTCGGACTGCCTGCCGAAAATTACGCTATTAAAACAGGCACTCATCCCGCCGTTACAACAGCGGACAATATCGAACGTTTTCGCTTGCAGCTTAAAGCGCTGGGATTCTCTTATGACTGGGATCGTGAGGTTGATACTTCCGCTGTCGATTACTACCATTGGACGCAGTGGATTTTTCTTAAACTTTTTGAGAAGGGTCTTGCTTACGAAGCGGAAAGCCCGATTAACTGGTGCCCCTCCTGCAAGACAGGGCTTGCCAACGAAGAAGTAAAAGACGGTCTTTGCGAACGCTGCCACGAAAAAGTTACCCGCAAACGAATCCGCCAGTGGATATTAAAAATCACCGCTTATGCCGAACGCCTGCTCGCTGACCTTGATACCCTTGACTGGCCCGAGCCTGTTAAACTCATGCAGCGTAACTGGATTGGCAAGAGCGAAGGCGCAAATGTTGTTTTTAAAGTTGATGGTCACGCTGACACTCTGGAAATTTACACAACACGCCCGGACACGCTTTTCGGCGCGACATACATGGTCTTGTCGCCGGAACATCCGCTTGTAAATAAAATTACAACAGCGGATCAGAAGCAGGCGGTTACTTCATACATCGAAGCCGCCGGACGAAAGAGCGATCTTGAACGCACCGATCTCGCAAAAGAAAAAACAGGCGTCTTCAGCGGAGCGTACGCGATAAATCCCGTTAATGATCAAAAAATACCAATCTGGATAGCCGACTATGTTTTAATTTCCTATGGCACAGGCGCGATCATGGCGGTTCCGGCACATGATGAGCGTGATTATCAGTTTGCGTTAACATTCTCGTTACCGATAATCGAAGTAGTTTCCAGGGAGAAGGGATCGGGGACTAGGGACTTGGGACTAAGGAAGGAGGCAAAAAGTGATAAAGTCATTCAAAGATCTGACGATTTGGCAGGAAGCAATGAATCTTGTCGAGATGATATATCTTCAAACAAAAAATTTACCGAAGGAGGAAATGTACGGGCTGACAAGTCAAATCAGGAGAGCAGCAGTATCAATTCCTGCCAACATAGCGGAGGGCAACGGACGGAAGAGCCGAAAGGAGTACCTTCATTTTCTGTCGATAGCAAACGGGTCGATAACGGAGTTGGAGACACATCTAATGATAGCAGAGCGGCTCAAATTTCTAACGAAGGAAACATGGGAACAACTGCAAACACAGTTACAGAAAGTGGGGCGTCTTTTGACAGCTCTGAGAAAATCTCTAACCCCCAGTCCCTAACCCCCGGTCCCCAGTCCCTATTCACGGCGGACGGCTATTCTGTAAACTCAGGATTTATTACCGGGCTGAGCACTGCCGAAGCAAAAACAATAATAACAAACTGGCTCGAGGAGAAAGGACTTGGAAAAAAAGCAATAAACTACAAATTGAGAGACTGGATATTCTCGCGCCAGCGTTATTGGGGCGAACCGATTCCAATTGTGCATTGCGATGTCTGCGGAATCGTACCGTTATCTGAAAACGACTTGCCGCTGAGGCTGCCGGATGTTAAATCCTACGCGCCGACAGGCACAGGCGAATCTCCTCTTGCCGGAATCGACGAGTGGGTGAACACGACGTGTCCAAAGTGCGGCGCAAAAGCAAAACGAGAGACAAACACCATGCCTCAATGGGCAGGCTCGTGCTGGTACTATATCCGCTACCTCGATCCAAAAAATGACAAGGCATTTGCTGCGAAAGATAAAATCGATTACTGGCTGCCCGTCGATCTTTATGTCGGCGGAGCGGAACACGCTGTGTTGCATTTGCTGTACAGCCGTTTCTGGCACAAGGTGCTGTACGACTTCGGACTTGTTAACACAATTGAACCTTTCCAGCGGTTAATTAATCAGGGGATGATTCTCGGCGAAGACAATCAAAAGATGAGTAAGAGCCGCGGCAATGTCATCAATCCTGACGATATAGTAAAAGAATACGGCGCCGATACATTACGGCTTTACGAAATGTTCCTGGGACCATTGGAAGTGAGTAAGCCCTGGATTGCCGCGGGTATTATCGGCGTTTCAAGATTTCTGGAGAGGCTTTGGGCTATTGGTGAAAAGCCGTTATGTGAAGCTTCTCCCGGTTCTCAAGAAGCCGGCGGCGCAGGATTGCAAAAGCTTTTGCATAAGACAATCAAAAAAGTAACGGAAGATACCGAAAGTCTCGATTTTAATACGGCGATCAGCGCTATGATGATATATTCAAGCGAACTTGCGAAACTGCCTGAAATACCGCGCGGAATGTGGGAGCCGCTTGTAATAATGGCCGGGGCTTATGCGCCGCATTTGGGTGAAGAACTCTGGGAAAAGATAAGGCTTGTGCATTCCGCAGGCCAGAATGAATCTGTATCCGCGGCCGGCTGGCCGTCTTATGATTGCGCGTTAACGCGCGACGATGAGGTCACCATTGTTGTTCAGGTGAATGGAAAGATACGCGATAAATTTACCGCCGCGTCCGGAACTGCGAAAGAAGAACTTGAAAAAACCGCGCTTGCGCTGCCGGATGTTCAAAAATGGATCGAAGGGAAAGAAATTAAAAAGTTGATCGGTATACCTGACAAATTAGTTAGTATTGTGATATAATTCACCTAATTAATGATATCAAAAAATGCAGGTAACGATCCTTATTTCCGCGAAGATCCCGGAGCAGATTATAAGAAGGTTCCGGTTTATGAATTTGATCTGGAAGAAAATTGCTCTGTTTGGAAAGCATGGCGCACAAACGACGGCAGGGTTCTTCCGAATCCGAACAGCAGCTTTGAACTTGTAAACGATCCTTTCGAAACCGGCAGCTTAATTATGCTCACTTCCTATTTTGATCCGTCGGTCGCGGGAAAATCTTTCGGCGGTTTTGGTTTAAGAGCGCCCGTTTCTCCTCTTTTGACAATCAGCAATAATATGTATGTCGAGTTCGATCTTTATTATCCAAAAAGCGCCGCCGGTAAATATATGAGGATCGAAATCTGGTCTACATCTTCAGGCGGCGAAGGCTTACAAAGCGACGCCGGTTTCCCGGGAATCAACAAAACGCAGATTTATATCCGTACTTCAGATATGGAAAGCCTTAATAAAATTAAACCCGACTGGATTGGTTTTCATAACGGCGAAACATGGTATAGAAAATTTATAACCGCGGTTACTCCTGTATCATCCGGTGTATGGGAATATTTAAACATCGACTTGCACACAGAAACAGGCACAAAACTGGAAGGCGATCGGCTTTTAATAGGCAGCATCAGAATTATGCAAGCGGATCCCAACAGTAAAAAAATCCCCGATGTTGTAAATGAAAAAAGTTATATGGAAGTTGAACCTATCAGAAAAAAATACAATTTTAAAAATGATTATTTTATGGTAGGCGCTAACGGCACAGATCCTATCGAGCCTGATTCCATAAGGGCCCGTCATTTTGAAATTTTTGTCGGCGATAATAACTTAAAACCCGAAGTTCATATAAAGCCTCCTGAATGGCTTGTTAAACAATTCCCGAATTTCAATTTTAAATTTGACAGCGCAGAATCTGAATGGGAACTGTCTACTGAGGAATATTTAAATATCAGGGACGCGGGCGATTACAAATTCCACGGTCATTGCCTTGCGTGGATGAACCAGTCTCCTCCGTGGATGAGGCAGTTATTGCCCGAAAATGTAACATCTATGGAATGGAGCGGCAGCGGGTTATTTTTTTCCGGCGGCAGCAATGCCACAGGGCCGTATTTAAAGATTAACAGGAATGTTGCAAGGCGCGTTTATTTTAATCATATCTTGTATGAACTGCGGCATTTTATGACCACAGACGCGCGGTACGGTTCAAGCGAGAAACGCGGCATTATACCGTTTCATTCATTCGATGTTTCAAATGTCGAAATTCACGAAAGCCGTCACAGCACAATCATTAATGACAATCCTGATGAATGGAAAACCGCGTTAAGGCATGTCTCGTGGCTGATGGCAATGACAGATTCCGATTTTGGTGATATTCGTTACAGCTATATTTATCTTCTATATAAGTATGCGCATATTGCCGTACCCAATGCGATAATGGCGGAGAGGTACAAAGCCGGGTATCATGACAATAATATTGTCCCCGAATACATGAAAATGGATAATCATGACGACAACGGCAGCATCGACGCGTACATTACCGAAAAACCGCCAATCCTTGTTTATAATGATTATGAAATCAATGTCTGGACAAAGGCGAAAGTAGCTTCCAACATGATTAAAGAAATAAATACCGCATGGAAAGACGACCCTCTTTATGACGGCAGAAACCTGATCGAATGTATGGGCTTTCACGGTCATGAAGTGGTAACTTATTACACCGCAAGCCAGAATCTTCACTCCGTGCTCCTTTTTACAAAACTAATCGACGAAGGCCTTTTAAACTCCATTTGTTTCGCCGAAATGGACATGAGGCAGCCGGACGGCGCTCCCGGCGGCGAAGCCCTTGCGCCCGCTGTTTTAAACCAAAAACAAGCTGACAGCATCGGCTATCAATACGCTCTTTTCTTCAAATTATTCGAAAAATACAAAAAGTATGTAGACCATGTTATTTTTTGGAGGCAATACGGAGCAAGCTGGATGAACAGCTATGTCCCCTTTGATCACGAAAAAATGGCAAGCCAGGCCTATTATGCCATAATGGACCCCGATAAATTCATCCAGGGACACTCATATTTGGACGAATATTTTGAAGGGGAATACGATAAAATGAGGTAAATTCCTCGTAATTTTTTATTTGTTTTTTTGTTAAACCCGTGATAGAATTTTATGGGCGGCTCGTTGAGCTGCTTGGAGAGTTAAAAATACGTCGTATTTTGGCCTCTTCAAAAGATTAGGAAATTGGAATTTAGGAGTTTATTATGAGCGGAATAGGAAGTTTTATTTGGAAAATCTCTGTAGCTTTATACCTTCTTGCAAGCGGTGCTTTGGCATTATTTGGAAGTAGTTTCGACCAGATAGCAGGCGGTGTTGGATATATCTACATGGCTGCCGGCGTATTCAATGGCAGTTCTGTAATTATAACGATTGTTGCCGTTATTTCATTTTTTGCCGGTTTATTTATTATTCTGGAAATGCTCGGCATCAGTATTCCGATCGTTGATACATTAATATTCATTGTTGCGATTATTTTCGCTGTAATTGCTGTTTTAGCGATTATTTCTTGGCTCAATGGATTCGGCTGGGCAGGATTAGCGCAGATTGCGATTATCCTCATGATTCTCGGTTCATTAATTATTGCCAGTAAGAGATTTGGCTGATTTTTAAAAACCTTTTAAGGTTGAAAAGGTGCCAGGTGCCGCTTAGGTGGTGACTGTCACCTTTTTTTTTGATACAATGGCCTAATGAACAGGGACATGACAACATCCGACCTTGATGTCTTCTTCCGGGGCTTTCTGGATTTTAATGGTTTCTCAAATGATGATTCCTTGAACGGAATCCAGGTCGATAACGACGGCAGCGTTGTCCGAAAAATCGCGTTTGCAGTTGACGCCGCCATGGAGTCCTTTGAGCAGGCAGCGGCGGTTAAAGCGGATATGCTCTTTGTTCATCACGGGTTGTTTTGGGGCGATCCCCTGCGGGTAGCAGGCAATCTGCGGCGGCGGATAAAGTTTCTGCTGGATCGTAATATCTGCCTGTACGCTGTGCACCTGCCTCTTGATCAGCAGCCGCTGTTTGGGAACAATGCTGTTTTAACGCAGCTTTTGGGTCTTGAAAATGTTGAGCCTTTCGGCTTGTACCATGGCAAAAAAATCGGTTACAAGGGAATTTTTCCCAAGCCCGTTACGATTGATGAGGCTGTAAAAAAGATCAGCTTTATGGACAGGCCTCCTTTAAGCGTTTTTCCTTTCGGGAAAAAAGACTGTTTAACAGCCGCTGTTGTATCGGGAGGCGCGGCCTCAAACATGCAGGACGCGATAGAAGAAGGCATTGATTTGTTTATAACGGGCGAGAGTCAGCATTACGTTTATCATCAATGCCTGGAAGCAAAGCTCAATTTTATTGCGGGCGGTCATTACAGCACCGAAGTCTGGGGAGCCCGCGCCGTAATGCAGCATTGCGGCAAAGAACTTGGCATCGATGTTGAATTTTTAGATATCCCGACAGGATTGTAATATTATTTTTCCGGAGTGTATTAATGAAACTTTTTACAAAACTTTTTACAAAAGAGCGATTATTGCCGTTGTCGTTAACAGCGTTTATTTTAACGCTGGATCAAATTACAAAAGCGATTATCGCAAATAACTGGCCTATAGACCGGTACAATGTAATTGCTCAGGTTTTTGGAAACGATTTTTTGCAGATCATTCATGTGCGAAATCCCGCAATTGCGTTCAGCATGGGAAACGGTCTTCCGGATATGATAAAGCCGTTTCTTTTTATTGTTGTACCCATTTTGGTTTTAGGTTTCCTGATATGGTATTATTTTAAAACAAGCGAATTTACATTTGTTCAGCGCTGGGCGGCGGCGGGTATTATAGGCGGCGGCCTTGGAAACATTACAGACCGGATTTTCCGGACAGAAGGCGTTGTAGATTTTATCGATGTAAAGTTTTACGGTATTTTCGGGTGGGATCGCTGGCCGACTTTTAATGTTGCCGACTCATCTGTTGTAGTTTGCAGTATTTTATTGCTTTTTACCATGTTTTTCACTTTTAAGAAAAAAGAGACGGAACCGGAAAAGGAAATACCAAATGGATAAAAGGGTTAATACTGTACTTTTCATTTTGGGAGCGACATTATTCAATGTTATTGTCGCTATGCTGAGCATTTTCCTGCTTATTGTTCTTTATTCCATATCGCCATTGCGTTACATGATATCGGAGACGGGACAAAGCTGGGTGACGATACTTATCTTTATATCAGGCATTGCGATCTCCATGTTTGTGTACCGGATTGTGTTAAAGGCTCTGTTAAAAAAAGTTAATGTAGAAAAGTACTTTGATCCGCTCTTTGTAAAGCATAATTTAAAAAAAGGCAATCCGTGAGGGTGTACGGTTTATGATCTGAACATTTTTACAAATTGTTCGGGGCTTATATCTACGGCGCCAAGGTCCGTTTTGTAATCCAGAGGCATCCCCATATCAAAAAATGAAAACCCGTTTTTCTGCAGGAAACGCGTGGTCTTGATTATCTGAACTGTTCCCGCGTTGTCCTCTTCATAAAAACCGGAATAGCTTGTGTATACCCTGCCGCAGATTACGCCGAATTCCCCTGCAACCAGCTCTCCGTCGCGGTAAAGAGCGAACGAAACGGGGTAAGGGGGAGTTTGGAGTGAGGAGTTTTCATGTTGGGTGAGCGGGAGCTGGGGCATTTTTGAGCGGGAACGGATTATTTTGACGCTTTCTACAAGCGGGGATGTGAGCCAGTCTGAGCCGTGTTTTTCTACGCAGCGGTCGATAATGCGGTCAAACTCGGCATCAACCTTTAATTCGTACCGGTTTATGAATCTTTTAATCGATCTTTTAATGTGAAGATTTTCATAAAACAGGGCTGAACGGGTAAGGTGCAGTTTTGGCAGTAAAATACAGCCGAAATTCTCTTCTTTTTCCCTGATATACATCGACATGACCAAAAATCCGGCTTCCATCAATCTGGAGACAAAATCCGGGTTAAAATCCGTCGCAAGGCAGAATTCTTCGCTGTAATTGGTCGCCAACATGGCATCGACTATCGCATGGCAGTCGTCCTCGGGGGATATATAAATGTACCCGGAAAGGGTATAATTGAGGTTCATGCGCTTGACCATTTTCCCTGTTTATTCTAAACTAAAATCCAATTTTTGTTTTTAAGAACCTTTATATATATAGGAGAAGATACCATGAAACGCACTTATCAACCCAGTAAAGTGAAGAGGAACCGTAAATTTGGGTTCCGGGCCCGTATGAAAACCAGGGGCGGACGCCTTGTTTTAAAGCGCCGCAGGGCAAAGGGCCGGATTAAACTCTCAGTTTCTGACGAGAAAAAGCCTTATTAGCAGTTTGGTTTGTCATTCTTTTCGCTTTAAGCGGAAAGAGCATTTAAAGGGAAGGAAAGAGATTCGGGAAGTTTTTGGCAAAGGCAGGCGGTTTAGCTGCCAGGGCGCAAAACTGTTTATTTTAGAGAACGATTTGCAGTATAACCGTATTTGTTTTACATTTACAAGGAATTTTGGAAATGCTGTTATCAGGAATCATGAAAAACGTCTTGGCCGGGAAGCTTATAGATTGTTAAAGCATCGTCTTTCAGGCGGTTATGACGTTATCCTGCTTATTTATCCCGGATCAGAAAAAAGCGCTTCTTTGGAAGCGGGCGCTTTTGAGCACAGAGCCAAACAGCTTGAGTCCCTTTTTAAAAAAGCCGGTTTATTAATATGAAGAATATAGCGCTTGTTTTTATTCGATTTTATCAATACGCAGTTTCTCCGCATTTACCGTCGGCTTGCAGATATTATCCAAGCTGTTCATGTTATGCCTATGAGGCTGTAAATAAATATGGTTTTCTGCGCGGCTTTTTAATGGCCGTCAGACGGATCCTTCGCTGCCATCCGTTTCACCGCGGCGGTTATGATCCTGTACCTTAAAAGGAAGTAGATATGGAAAAAAATACTATTCTTGCTGTGGTGTTATGCAGTCTTGTGCTGATAACTTCCTTTATGCTGCAGGGATTTTTCACTCAGCGCCGGCAGCCTGTGCAGCAAACGCAGCAGACTCAGCCTGTGCAGCAAAGCGCGGAAGAAATTACGCAGGCGCAGCAAAATCCGCCATCGCCGGATCAATCGCTTGTCGATCTGCAGGCTCCGGTTATTACAACTGATACAGCCGCAAACTCTGCTATTCCCTCAGGTCAGATTGATACGTCTGTGCAGGAATCAGCGGCGGCGCCGTATCAGCAGTCTGTTAAAATTGATACGGGAGTGATGCTGGTTGAATTAACAAATATTGGCGGCGATATAGTTTCATGGAAATTGAATGAACACAGCGACAGGGAAGATTATGTCGATATGATATTTTCCAGAAACAAAGATTCGCGCGCTTTTTCGATTGCTTTTGACGGCCAGCCTCTTTCTGATTTTTTTCAGGTTAACCGCGTTTCGGAATTCATTGTGGAATTTATCAGCGTAAGAAGAGGTTTTAAGCTGATAAAACGCTATGAGTTCCAGCCGAATGAATATATGTTTAAATTAATTGTTACTCTGGACGGCGAATATAATGTTCAAAGTTTTAATTTTGCAGGTAACGCTTACACATTGTCATTCGGCCCGCAGATCGGCCCCATGTTTGAGAAACTCGACATTTATGATTTCAGAAAAAATCACATGTATACTAACGGCAAACTAAAAGAAATAACCAAGAAAAACGAGCTTATCACAGACAACCGCATGACGGCATGGGCGGCCATTTCCGGCAAGTATTTTACTTTTATTGCCATTCCCATGCTGTACAATACGCCCTACAGTCTTGGTTTTTCTGACGCGGCGGAACCGGGGCCAAGCGTTGATACGGCGTCAAGATTGAATATTTTCCGCTCGTCCGCAAACAGCGTGACAAAAATCGAAGATATTTACTTTTTTTATCTTGGGCCCAAAACCCAGAACGTGTTAAAAAATTACGATTACAACATAGCGGAAATCGCAAGCTCCAGAGGCATTTTAGCGCCGCTTGAAAATGTCTTAAAATGGCTGCTCCTTGCGTTATACAAAGTTGTTAACAATTACGGCATCGCGATTATTCTGCTCACGCTTCTTATTAAAATTCTTTTCTTCCCGCTGACAAAAAAAGGATCGGAAGGAACGCTGCGCATGCAGGCGCTTGCTCCGAAGATTAAAGAAATTCAGGATAAGTACAAAGGTAATCCGCAGAAACTGCAGACGGAAATGGCAAATTTCTACAAACAGGAAGGATATAATCCTCTTTCGGGATGTCTTCCGCTGCTGCTGCAAATTCCGATATTCATCGCCATGTACGGTTTGTTTAACAATCATTTTGATCTTCGCGGCGCGAGTTTTATTCCCGGATGGATACCCGATCTTTCTGTTCCTGAATACATTGCAAGATCCGATACTTTCAGATTTCCGTTTCTGGGCTGGAACGCGTTAAGAGGACTGCCTTTTATCTATGTCGCTTCCCAATTACTTTACGGCAAGGTTACGCAGATGCCGGGGCAGCAATCCAACACCCAGATGAAGTTTATGTTATACGTCATGCCGGTAATATTTTTCTTTATTCTCTACAATGTGCCGTCCGGGCTGCTGATATACTGGATTTTCTCAAACCTTCTTACGCTTGTTCAGCAAGTGATAATCAATAAGTTTTTTATTGAAAAGAAAAGAGCCGCGCAGGCTCAGGCTCAGGCGGAGCAGGAAACAAAAATTGCCCCCGGCAAAAAGAAGAAGAAAAACTTTTAAAATTCTTACGATAAGGAGTATATATGGAATTTGAATTTGAAGGCCGTACCGAAAAAGAAGCTATTGACAGAGCGGCCGGTGAACTTGGACTGGAAAAAGATGATTTTGACGTTGAGATTCTTGAAACTCAAAAGAGCGGTTTATTCAAGAAAGGTCTGGTAAGAATCAAGGTTCACGTCGGAAATTTCGGGACACCTTCCAAAAAACATCAGCGCCCCGCGGAAGAAAGTCCTTCAGGCGCGGGAATGGAGAGGGATCGAATCAGCAGCTCTTCGGGAAAGGTGGTTTTCGGCGAACCTGCGCCGCAGAATGAATTTGAAGAAAAGATGATCGCCTTTGCATCCGGGTTGATTGAACGCATGGGTTATCCCGGCACAGTTTCAATTTTATTCCGCGATAAAGCAAAACTCGGCATGAAAATCGATTCAGGGCATTCTTCCATTTTAATTGGAAAGAAAGGCAAGAATCTTGACGCTCTTCAGTTATTGTTAAATATTTACGCCGGAAGGCTTGGAAAAGAAGATGTCCGGGTTATTCTGGATACCGAAAATTACCGTATCCGCAGAGAAGAATCTCTTGTGCGTCTTGCCTACAATGTTGCGGAAAAAGTCCGCGAAAGCAGAGGATCGGTATTACTCGAACCCATGAACCCTTTCGACAGATGGCTTATTCATACCACATTAAATGACATCGGCGATGTTGAAACTAAAAGCGAAGGAGATGGTTTATATAAACAAGTAAGAGTTTATTATAAAGGCTTAAAATAGTGAAAACCGTCCTTTCAATGTTTTTTATTCTCTTTTTTACCGCCTTGGGCGCGTTTGCCTTGCCGCTTGAAAATCTGGTTACATCCGCTCAAGCGGCCCAGCTTGTTACAGGCAGCCGGTCGGTTATAGAGACGCAGTTAAGCCGTCCCTCGCCAAGGCTTACGCCGCAAAACAGCGAAATAAGGCAGATTGTTGACAGAACAGCAGCCGCAGTCAGGCCCAATGTAATGATAGAATCGCTATATCTGTATAAAAAACCTGATAATTACCATACGCCCAGCAACAGCTGGGACAGCGCGCAGAAAACCGGAGTTTTTAATCAAATGCTGGCAATCAGTACCCTGACAGGCATTCAATATTATTCGACAAGCAGGAAGGCCATGCGTGTTTTTTATGAATATTCCAGGATTATAGAAGGGCCGACATCCAGAAATACCCGTCCTGACCCTGTATATTCGCATATTCCGGCGTCATTAACTTTATACGCAAGGCAAAAAGACGGCACTTTTGGGGATAATATTTATCGCTACGATTATGTGTCATATATTGATGCCCTCATCTTTACGCAGGAAAATGTGACAGGTCTTTCATACGGCATAATTCCCGCGATTGGCAAGGGAAATCTGCGTACCGTAATGGCTTTTTTTGACTGCGGCGACTCAATTTTGATTTACGCGGCTTTTATGACAAACACATTCTCTATTCCAGGTATGTCAGACAGAATCAGCAGTTCCTTTACCAGCCGGGCAGAGGCCGTTCTTAACTGGTTTCTTGGCAGGTTAAATAATATTGTATTTATATAACAAAAAATTTGCTTTCCCGTTTCTTTTTCTTTATATTTATAGTATAATTAAAGGTAGAATTACCGAAATTCTTATTATTTACGTTATAAGGACGGTTTGACATGAGATTATTTACCAGATCAGACTTTGACGGTCTTGCGTGCGGCGCTCTTTTGTCGTATTTGGGGCTTATTGATGAGTGGAAATTTGTCCATCCCAAGGATATCCAGGATGGTTTGGTAGAAGCTACAGATACTGATATTTTGGCTAATATTCCTTATATAAAAGGATGCAAACTCTGGTTCGATCATCATTCGAGCGAATCCGAACGCCTTGGCAGCAACGCGTATTTTGAAGGCGTTTCCAAACCGGCTCCAAGCTGCGCGCGGGTTGTTTATGAATTTTATGGCGGCGACGCTAAATTGGGCAGATTTGCGGAGATGATACATTTTGTCGATAAGGTAGACTCCGGCAATCTCACAGCCGATGAAATCCTCGATCCAAAGGGCTGGGTACTTTTGGGATTTATTATGGACCCAAGAACAGGCCTTGGCAGGTTCCGGAATTTTACCATCAGTAATTATGACTTAATGACAAACCTCGCAAAAGCGTGCGCCGAAAAATCAATATATGATATTTTAAACCTGACTGACGTAAAAGAACGCCTTGATTTATATTATCAGCAGAAAGACCTTTTTGTTAACATGGTTAAGGAACACGCGAAAGTTATAAATAATGTTGTACAGGTAGACCTGCGGGATGTTGAGACAATTTACGCCGGAAACAGATTTATTATTTATACCCTCTTCCCTGAACAGAATATTTCGATCTGGATTGTAGACGGACGCAATAAATCCAACGTAGCGATTACCGTCGGTCACAGTATCATAAACCGCACCTGCTCTGTGGACGTTGGTTCCATGCTGCTTCATTACGGCGGCGGCGGTCATAAACAAGTCGGCACATGTCAGGTATCTTATGATGACGCCGTGAAAACTATCGCGGAGATTATGGCTAAAATTAAATAAAAACATTTTAATTTAATTTTTTGTTTTTTTTTAAGATCTTGCAAAAACGCGTATTTGTGATATAATGACAATGTATGCCAGACGAATCGGTGATTTTGCTTTCAAAGATACTGACGCAAGCTTCCTCAGACGCGAAGTCAGGTGATAAAGGCAATAGCCAAAAATATATAGATATAATTCTTGAAGAAGAGATTCCTGTTTTTTGCATTAATCAATCTACCAATAAAAGCAGGCTTATGCCTTTTAAGGTTCTTTTTGACAACAACGCGAATTTCTGGAATCAAAAAAGCAGCTGGATATACTATTTAACCAGCGACGGTTTTAATAAGCTAAAGGAAAAATTCACGGCCAAGCAGGCTGAATGGAATAAGCCTAAACCGGCGTCTATACCGGCGCCTAAACCGCCTGACGATGATATCGAAGAGCTTGAAGCCGAAGAAGATGACGTGGAAATAGGATTGGGAGACGATTATAAAGCTTTCGCGAAGATGACCACGGAAGAAAAGATTGAGTGTATCAATGAAGGTAAAAAACGTCTTAATCAAATTCTTTCGGAAAAAACAAGAGACGAAAAATTAGTTACAGAAGCTCTTGTCGATACAACAAAAGACGCCGCAATGATAAATCACGCGGCGCTTGAAGACGCGCTGAATCTTGCCGACGATGAAGCAAAAAAAATTACGCAGGTTCTTGTTGATTCAACCCATGAAATGGTAAAGTCGTCTGCGCAGCTTGTGTCAGAAAATATTTTTAACAACGAATTAATGAACACGCTTGTAGAAAAATCCAACGGCACAATCATTCAGCACATGACACGCGTATATCTTAACGGAATCTCGTTTCTTTCCTATTACAACAATCTTGTTTCAACATCAAGCGCCATACAAAAACTGCGGATTAAATTCAATTCGGAGTACCGCGATTTTTATCACGATCTTCTTCCGCATATAGATATTGATGATATAGGCCTTGAACGCGTTTTTTACGGAGGCATGAGAGCCATTGCGCCTGATCTTTTTTTAAAATGGGCTGTCGGTTTTTTAATTCACGATATCGGAAAAGCGAACGCCGTTGAGTATCATGAAGGCGAAGAAAAATATAACCGTAAAATTGTTATTGATCATGTTAAGCATGGCTACAGGTCAATAATGACAAAGACAAATTATCCGATGGAAGCGAGCCTTATAACCGGATATCATCATGAATATTACGGCGATAGTGACGGCTACGGATATTTCCGCGCGTATCTTACGCAGTATAAAAAAGAAAATCCGTTCGCCACGCAGGATTATTGCATAACATACGAATTGGAGCCGATTTTAGACTATCAGGCTCTTGCGTATTTCCCCGCGAAAGTTCTGGAAATAATCGACGTCTTTGACAGCGTGACCGACCCTAACCGCGCGTATCGTAAATCAATGACAACTCTGGAAGCCCTTGATATGATGAGAAGAGAATTTATCGAGAAGCATCACAAGATTGACTATATTCTTTTCGATATTTTTTCCATGTTCATTATGGAAAAAGAAAAACAAAAAAAATCCGGTAAAAAATAATCAGCAAAAATGATTCTTTAAAAACTCCAAATCAAGCTCGGGATAAACGGGGAATTTTTCCATCAGCGTTTTAACGCGCGCGTGAACTTCGCTCTTTACTGATTCATCAATAATATATTTTGCCTTGCTGTTTTTGGACGGGTCTTTTTTGTCTTTCGCCTGGGTTGTTCCTTTTATTACCTTTGCGATTATTTCTCCCAGCTCTTTCATCTCCGCTCCGCCCATGCCAAGAGAAGTAATTGCCGCGGTTCCAATCCTTATGCCCGACGTATACCATGGCCCGTTTGGATCGCGCGGAAGGCTGTTGCGGTTAAGCGTTATGTGACATTCTTGAAGAGCGCTTTCCGCCTGTCTGCCCGTTAAACCTGACTTGTGAACATTAACAAGCAGCAAATGATTGTCTGTTCCGCCTGTAAGAACTTCAAGTCCGTTTTTCATGCAGCTCTCCGCGAGAGCTTTGCAGTTATCTACAATTTTTTGCGCATACTGTTTAAATTCCGGGGCTGCGGCTTCGCGGAAAGCGACTGCCTTCGCCGCGATTACATGAGGCAGAGGCCCGCCCATTGTTAAGGGGCATCCTTTGTCCAGCGTTTCCGCGAATTCTTTTGTAGAGAGCACAAGCCCAGAGCGGGGGCCGCGGAGCGTTTTATGCGTCGTGCTTGTTAAAACATGCGCCCATGGAACTGGATCATATTCTCCTGTAAACACTTTGCCAGCGACTAAACCCGCGAAATGCGCCATGTCCACCATAAACACTGCGCCGGCATTATCAGCGATTTCTCTCATTCTTTTAAAATTTATTTTGCGCGGATACGCTGAATAACCTGTAAGAAAAATAAGAGGACGCACTTCCATCGCCTGCTTTTCAATTTCGTCATAATCCAGAAGACCGTCTTTTTCTGAGACCGAATAGCTGTAAACGTCAAACATTCTGCTTGAAATATTGTTGCGGTAGCCGTGGGTTAAATGTCCGCCAGAATAGTAATCCAGAGTTAAAAGGCGCTGATTTCCAAGAGAGGTTTTTAATTCTTTCCATTGATCATCCGTAAGGTTATAAAGATTTGTCTCGCTCAGTTTTTCCATAAACGGGTTTTCGATTCTTGTGCAAAGGATTGCCCAATAGGCAAGCAGGTTGGCGTCCGATCCGCAGTGAGGCTGCACGTTCGCGTATTCCGCTCCGAAAAGTTTACAGGCCTCTTCCGCCGCAAGAGATTCGATAGCGTCAACATTTTCGGTTCCTCCGTAAAAACGGTGGTATGATATTCCTTCGGCGTATTTATCGGTTAAAAGATTTCCCATCGCGAGCTGTACCGCAATGGAGCAGTAATTTTCGCTGGCGATAAGTTTTACGCGCCTGCGCTGGTTTTCAAGTTCTTTCACGATTGAAGAAGCGATTTCCGGCGTAACTTTGGAAACCTCTGTTAAATTGCAAATATAAGCAAGCAGATTTGTGTTGATGCTGTCATTCGGCACAGCGGCAAGGTACGCCGCGACTGGATTTGTTTTCATGAGAACAGCATAACATTTTATCAAATTAATAAAAAGAGTGCGCTGGTCATTTTACTTTGCTTATAATCTTATCTTTCAGCCACATGCCCAATAGACCTGTTGCCGCGATTATAAAAAAGAGCGATATGGACAAAATCCAGTTTCCTTCCATCATGGAATCGCCTGTGATTGTCGATGTCAGTATCGCGGGAATTCTTGCGATGCTTATGATAACAACAAATACCGGAAGCGAAATGTTTGTTAAAGGCGCAAGCCATGTTAAAAGATCTTTTGGCATTCCGGGAATTAAATATAAAATGAAAATGACACGCGTTATTTTTTTTGAATCTTTCAGGAATCCCCATGCGTTCAGCTCTTTCTCGCCGAAAAAATGTTTGAGAAGAGGCAGCCCGAATCTCCGCACAAGAAAAAAGACCAGGGTTGATGTGAAAATAACGCCCGCCATAATAATTGCAAAGCCTCCCAATGCACCGTATGCCATTCCTGCCATGAGCTGTATCGGGCCGCCCGGAATTACCGCTATAAAAATTTGCAGAACCTGAATGCCAAAAAGAAAAACCACTCCTTTGAAACCTATTGATTTAACCCAATCGCTTATACCCTCGCGGTATTCAGCGTCCTTTAAATTTTGAATAAATGGCCATGAAATAATTGTTAAAACGACCGCGCATACCGCGAAAATAGATAAGAGGATGATCAAACGGATTTTCCCTTTTTTCATGATAATAAAAGAATATGTGACAGCCGCTATTTTTGTCAAAGGGTGACAGCCGCTATTACTACTTTCATAAAATTTAATAAATTGTTATGCTCTTAATTAAGGAGCAGTTTATGGCACAAAAAATCCCGGTTGGAATTTTGGGCGCTACTGGCATGGTTGGGCAGCAGTACATTTCCCTTCTCAATGATCACCCCTGGTTCGAGGTTCGTTACGTATCGGCCTCTCCAAGGAGCGCGGGTAAAAAATACGCGCAGGCAGTCGCGGGAAGATGGCATCTTTCAACAACATACGCTCCTCATGTCGGCGAAATCATGGTAGAAGACGCTAACGATGTAAGCCGCGCCGCCGCAGCTTTTAAAAACGGCGGCTGTTCATTTGTTTTTTCCGCGCTTGAAATGGGCAAAGACGAAATTAAAGCTCTCGAAGACAGCTACGCCGCCGCGGGCATTCCCGTAATTTCAAACGCGTCCGCTCACCGCTGGACAAACGACGTGCCGGTTTTGATTGCCGAGATTAATCCCGAACATACGGATATCATTCCCATTCAGAAAAAAGCGCGCGGCTGGGATCGCGGTTTTATAGCCGTAAAACCCAACTGCTCGATACAAAGCTATATGAAACCGATTCACGCTCTGGCGCAGGCGGGATACCCTGCGAAGAGACTTATCGTCAGCACGATGCAGGCAGTCTCCGGCGCGGGTTACCCCGGCGTTCCAAGTTTGGACATGCTTGATAATATCGTTCCGTATATCGGAGGCGAAGAGGAAAAGTCCGAAAAAGAACCGCTCAAGATTTTTGGATCGATAGACGGCGGCATTTTCAAAAACGCCGAGTTCCCGAAGATTTCCGCGCATTGCAACAGGGTGCCTGTAACAAACGGACATGTCGCGTGCGTCTCTCTTGAGTTTGAAAGCAAGAAGCCTTCTTCAATGGAAGAAATTAAAAAAATATGGGCGGCGTACAAGGGCTTGCCGCAGGAAGTTGATCTTCCTTTTGCGCCGAAGCAGCCGATCATCTACCGCGAAGAGGATAACCGTCCTCAGCCGCGAAAGGATCGCGACATTGACAAGGCGATGGCGGTAGTTATCGGGCGGCTTCGTCCCTGCAATGTTTTTGATATCCGCTTCGTGGCGCTTTCGCATAACACAGTGCGCGGCGCAGCAGGCGGCGGAATATTGAACGCGGAGTTATTAAAATATAAAGGTTTTTTACAATGAGGAGTGTGTAGTTAGGAGTGCAAAATGAGCGAAAAATATTTTCCATTGGACAAGGCAGCGCTTGAAAAGATCGCGCAAACATACCCTACGCCGTTTTATATTTACGACGAGAAGGCGATTATCGAAAATGTACGCAAAATAAAAGCGGCGTTTACGGTTTTCCCTTCTTATAAAAACCATTTTGCGGTAAAGGCGCTTCCCAATCCTTACATTCTAAAGATTCTCGCCGCAGAAGGCATCGGCGCTGACTGTTCCAGTCTGCCGGAGCTTTTGTTAGCTGAAATGTCAGGCATGAAGGGCGAAGACATTATGCTCACCTCAAATGAAACGCCTACCAAAGAATATATCGCCGCGAAGAACATGGGCGCTGTTATTAATCTTGATGATTTTACCCATATCAGCTTTTTGGAACGCGCCGCGGGACTGCCGGAATTAATTTCCATGCGCTACAATCCAGGTCCTCTCAAGGAAGGAAACGCCATTATCGGCAAGCCGGAAGAAGCAAAGTACGGCTTTACGCGCGAGCAGTTAATAAAAGGATACGCTCTTCTTAGAGAAAAAGGCGTAAAACGCTTTGCTCTTCACACAATGGTTGCAAGTAACGAACTTTCAATTCCATATCATGTGGAAACCGCGCGTATGCTTTTTGAACTCGCTGTAGAAATATTCAAGAAGACAGCAGTGCGCGTTGAGTTTATTAATCTCGGCGGTGGCGTTGGAATTCCGTACAAGCCGGATCAAATCGCAATCGATTACGAATTTCTTGTGGAAGGAATAAAGAAAGCGTATGACGATGTTATTAAACCGGCTGGATTAGATCCGATGGAAATTCGCACTGAGTGGGGCAGGGTGATAACAGGCCCTTACGGCTGGCTTGTTTCGCGCGCGGTTCACAAGAAAGAAATTTACCGCAATTACATCGCGCTTGATTCGTGCATGGCAGACTTGATGCGTCCTGCGCTTTACGGCGCGTATCATCACATAACGATTCCCGGCAAAGAAAACGCGCAGTTATCTGAAACTTACGATATAGTAGGCAGTCTTTGCGAAAACAATGACAAGTTTGCGATTCAAAGGCGGCTGCCGAAAATTATTACAACGGCGGAAAACGGCTCAGGCGACTTCGTTGTGATTCACGACGCGGGCGCGCATGGAAGAGCGATGGGTTTTAACTACAATGGAAAACTTCGCTGCGGCGAGCTGCTCCTTCGCAAAGACGGGTCTATTGTGCAGATACGAAGGGCTGAAACAGTTGATGATTATTTCGCAACATTGGATTTGAACGGCGTTAATAATTTTACATAAAAATTTTACACTGAGGCACGGAGGATTTATGGTTACCAGAAACCCGTATATTGCAAATCTCAAAGCAGGTTATCTCTTCCCTGAAATCGCTAAGCGCAGGCGTGAGTTCGCGGCATCTCATCCTGATGCAAAAGTTATAAGCCTTGGCGTTGGCAACACAACAGAACCTGTTTTGCCTCACACGAGCGCTGGTCTTGTAGAAGGAGCAAAAAAGTTAGGCACAATAGAAGGGTACTCAGGTTATCAGGATGAAGGCATTGAAAAACTCAGAGAAAAAATTTCTTCTGTTTTTTACAAGGGAAAATTCGGCATAGATGAAATTTTTATTTCTGACGGCGCAAAATGCGACATCGGCAGACTGCAGGTTCTCTTCGGCAAAGACGCAAAAATCGCAGTGCAGGATCCTTCGTATCCCGTCTATGTTGACGGTTCAGTTTTGGCAGGCGCCGCAGGAGGCTGGGAAGGCACAGGTTATAAAGGCATTACGTATCTTCCCTGCACGGCGGAAAATAATTTTTTTCCAAACCTTGATTTAATTCCCAGGGACAGTCTTGTATATTTCTGTTCACCTAACAATCCTACGGGAGCGGTTGCGGATCGCGCGCAGCTTGCCGCGCTTGTAAACGCCGCAATCAGCAAGGGCTGTCTCATTGTTTTTGACGCGGCGTACAGCGAGTTTATCAGAGACTCGAATCTTCCAAAAACAATTTATGAAATTGACAAAGCGGAAACCTGCGCCATCGAAGTAAACTCATTCTCCAAACCGGCAGGTTTCACCGGCGTACGTCTCGGCTGGTCGGTTGTTCCAAAAGCGATTAAATACGCAGGCGGAGAAAGCGTAAACGCGGATTGGAACCGCATCGCGGGAACAATTTTCAACGGCGCGTCGAACATCGCGCAGGCTGGCGGGCTTGCCGCGTTAGACGACGAGGGGATTAAGGAAATCCGGCAATTAACAGATTTTTATTTAGGCAACGCTAAATTGATAAGAGACGCTCTTCTAAAACTTGGAATAAACTGCATAGGCGGCGATAACTCTCCGTACATTTGGGCGCATTTTCCCGGCAGGGACAGCTGGGAAGTTTTTTCTGAGATTCTCGAAAAGTGTCAGGTAGTTACTACTCCGGGCGCGGGCTTTGGCCCTGCGGGGCAGGGTTTTATACGCTTTTCAGCTTTTGGTCATCGCGCGGATGTAGAAGAAGCCTGCAGACGGCTTGAAAAACTATAGACAACATTCATCATTATTTTTTCGATAATTTCTTCAACAGACTGCAATACTATAATTTCCGCAAGGTTGCTCTGGGATAAAAATGGAGAAGAATTTCTTCTGCGCTAAAACCTTTGCTTGCCTTTCCGGCCGATGCGTGCTGATCCATCCCAATGCCATGACCGTAACCTGCTCCCTGAAAGCAAAAATATTGAACGCTGCCGTCTTCGGCCTGCATGGATCTGATTGTAAAAAGACTTGATCGCAGTCCTCCCATGGTAAACCAAATCGCGTCACCTTTTACAAGAACATTTCTTTCGCTTCCCTGCACTTCCAGTTCGACAATCCTGCCGGAGATTCCGCGGCCGCGTGTTACAATTCGGCGAATCTCGCCCGGATCCTGCGACACCCGTCTGTCCGCTATCAGGCGGCGGCGAATTTCTGCAGGCTGTACCCATCTTTCCCAACGGTATGCAACAGAAAAAGAAAAGCCCGGAATATTTGAATATGTTTGTGGAGTACTCCCAATCCAGCGGAACAGAGCATCCGGAGGCAGATGAGAATTCCGCGGCGGAAGCATTATGTCAGTGACCGCCTGCATATACGCATCCCGTCCCCACATGACAAGTGAATCCTCGCTGTGCCCGCCGTGGTTTGCCGAATAATATGCCGCGAGAACTTCGCCTTTTTCTCCTACGAGGATAACTCCGCTGGTTGCATCCACTGCTGCAGTTGTGTTTGCGTGTTCTGATCCCACGCCATTGTAGGCCTGAGAATTAGCGTTACCCCAAATATCAAAACCTCTGTCTGCAAAGTTTCCGCGGTAAGCCATGGCGTATGAACGGGCTGCAATTGCTTGCGCCTGAAGAGCCGCCTGAGGCCAGGTTGCGGGCAGTTCGGAGGGAACAACGCCGTAAAGGTAATCACCCATATTGATAACATTTACAACCGTAACTCCTGTGGTATCCGGAATGAATTCCAAACTGCCGCGGTAAGTTCGATTTACTTCAGGCGATCCGCTGACTGCTCCCGCTACAATGGAAGTGTCCTGATTGCTGCCGAGTTCGTATTTTACCGGATTGGCTCCGCTGTATATAACTCTGTTATTCGAACCTGTAATAACAATTCCGCCGTCATTATTTCGCGTAACCCAAAATTGTTCACTGGCAGCGCCTGTGTACAGGACTTGACCGCTCTGCGGATTTTTCAAAGTATATGCGCCGCCTGTTTTAACTGAAACCATCTCCCGGTTTACATTCAGGCCGATACGCATCACTCCTTCTCCCTGGTTAACCGGCGCCGGTCTTACCTTTGGCGGAACCGCGGTAATTTGGCGGCGAATTAAATTTGTTCCGCTGCCGGAAACAGATATAGGAGCGCGGCGCAAGGCTTCATCAAGAAGCGTTTTAATTTCCGGGTCGTTAGGTGAACGGTCGGCGGCGACGGAAAGGTGTTCCCGAGCCTGTCTCCATTCTCCGCGAGCTGAAAAAAGTTTAGCCAAAGGAATGAGTACAGGATTCAACGCTTTATCATCATTCCATGCTGTTTTAAAAACTGTTTCCGCTTCCTGCGGGTCTTTGTTTTGAATAATGGTACCCAGTCTGTACCATGCCAAAGCTCTCCCCCGGAACATTTCCAGGCTTTTTCGGTAAGACGCTTCGGCATTTACAAGGTCTCCCATTTCATGATAAACCCACGCATTATAAAAATTGAAATCCGCAATTTTTCGATTTTCGTTTTTTTGTATAATGGGTTCCACGGTATTCCGAAGAGCGGCCGCTTTGGAATAGTCACCCATAAGGACGTATGTAATAAAAAGTTCCGGCAGAAGGTCGTTTCTTTCTTCTTCCGAAAGGCGGGTATCATTTGTCAGTTCTTCCAATAAGGTTGCTGCCGCGGCATTATCACCCATTTCCCAAAGTAATACTGTAAGCTGTTTTTTTTGTTCCGGCTTTACGCTGGATCTGGAAAGCAGTCGTATAGCGTCTTCAATATAACCGGCATTATAGGCTTCCACCGGACCGGCATGCATACGGGTTCTCTCCGCGCCGCCGTCTTCCCGGAAAACACTGCCGCACGTTAACAGGTTTAAAGTAAACGCAGCCGCAATTAAAGTCACGGAAATTCTTTTTAAGTACATAATAATGCTCCCGGGGTTAATTTTCTTTCTTTTTTATATATTTAATATAATATTAATCGGAAGATTATACCATTGACTTGCGGATAAATACATTAAAAAAGTCACATTTTCCCGGTTAAAAACCTTACATTTTCCCGGTTGGTATACTATACTTTAAGCATGGGAAACAGCCAAAGTAACTATATAAAACGCTTCACAGATAAGGCTCTCCAAAACCGGTTAAAAGAGTCCGGTGCTATTTTAATAACAGGTCCAAAAAGCTGCGGAAAAACCGAAACAGCAAGACAGGCCGCCAAAAGTTTTGTGCGTATGGATACGGACGACGATATCAGGGCAATAATGGAGTTTGCGCCTAAATCAATGCTTGACGGCGCTGTTCCGCGTCTTATAGATGAGTGGCAGGAATATCCTCAAATATGGAATTATGTAAGGCGCGAAGTTGATGATCGTAAAAAGAAAGGTCAGTTTATTCTTACAGGCTCCGCCAACCCTGAAGAACGCGCAAGATGTCATTCCGGCGCAGGACGTTTTTCTGTTATTAAAATGAGACCGATGTCAATGTTTGAAAAAACATGGTCAACAGGCGAAGTAAGTCTTGCAAAAATAATGAAAGGCAGCGCACCAGGTTCCGGGCAAGTTGATTTTAGCCTTGAAGAACTTGCTGAAAAAATAACAATCGGCGGCTGGCCGAATCTAATCGGCGCCGGCGTAAAGGCAGCTCTTCGCTTTATACAAGATTATATTACTCTTATTGCCGAAGTTGATATAAGCAGGTTCGGCGGAAAAAGAAGAGACCCTCAAAAATTGATTCGCCTGATGCAGTCGCTTGCAAGAAATATCTCTACAGAAGCGGCGGTTTCTTCGCTTGCGAAGGACACAGGCGGAGACAAAGAAAAGCTGAATGATGAAACAGTTACCGAATATCTGCAGGCGCTTGAACGCTTGATGGTTGTTGAACCTCTTCCTGCGTGGAACACGCATATCCGCTGTGCCGATACTTTGCGAAAAGCGCCGAAGCGCCACTTTGTCGATCCTTCTTTGGCGGTTGGAGCATTGGGTCTTACGCCTGTAAAATTAAAAGCGGATTTAAACTATTTTGGTTTATTATTCGAATCTCTTGTTATCCGTGATTTAAGAATTTACGCCGAGGCAAATGACGGAAAAGTTTATCATTACCGCGATTCGCGCGGCATGGAAGTGGATGCAATCATCGAATACCCCGACAGAACATGGGCAGCGTTTGAAGTAAAAATGGGTTTTGCCGCGCAGAACGACGCCGCGGAAAATCTCCTTGCGTTTGCAAAAAAAGTCGATCAGGAAAAAATGGGCGCTCCTGCCGCGCTCACTGTAATTACAGCTAACGGTGTGGCCTGCAGGCGCAAGGATGGCGTAAATGTTGTGCCCCTGGGTGTGCTTACAGTGTGACATCAGTGCGAATCTAGTCTTCCTACTCCCGTAAAAAATTAACAGGTACTGCCCAAAAATTCTCGCCGAATGGCACAAGGTCTTGTCCGGGATAAAGGACAACGCCTCTTTTGAATTTGGAACCTATAATATTACGGCAGGTTTCCAGGTTTTTAAAATCTTTTTCGCTTAACGTGGAATCCAGCTTTACTTCGATAGCAAGTACTTCGCCGTTATCTTTTTCTACAATGAAATCTGTTTTTTTACCGTCTCCGCGAACTGGGTTAAAATGTGATACATAGTATTTATCCGGCAGAGTGTTTATCGACTTCATTATTTCTGTTGCAATAAAGTTTTCAAATATATGCCCCATAAAGGACGCGTCATTTTTATATATTTCGCTGATGTCGCGTCTTAGCAAAAAACATAAAAAATTAGTATCTGTAAAATATAATTTTTTACTTTTTACGAATCTTTTATTAAGTTTATTTGGTTTTGCCCATGGTTGAACCTCAATGGTTAAGAAAACATTGTTGCAAAAAGATTTATATTTATCGTATGTTATTTGATTTAAACCGGTCTCGCTCATAACATTATCGTTGTTTAAAAGACTTCCAACGCGGCAGCATAGCGAAGCAAGTAATTGCAGAATCAGTTCAGGTTTTTTTATTTTTGCAAGTTCTACAGCGTCTCTTTCAAGAATTGTATCAATGTAACCGTCCATCCAGACATTACGGTCAATATTTTTATCTATCGCTATTTCGGGAAATGTTGCGTTTTTTATTGTGTTTATTAAATCAATTCTCTGGTAATTTTTAATAATTAATTTTTCATTCCAAAGTTTTTCGATAAAATTTGTTTTTGAATTGTTTATTTCTGCGGCAGAAAACGGATATAATGTTAATATTGCCATGCGTCCTACCATGGCATTTGAAAGATTTGGCAGAGCAAAAATGTTTGCTGACCCGGTAAGAAGGAAAAGCGATTTTCCCTGACCTTTAAATCGTTTCTCATCAATTTTTTTCTTTATCAGCATATGTATAGATGGAACACGCTGCACCTCATCTATAATATTTATTTTATCTACGGGAAGGCTGGAAATAAATGACTCCGGGTCTTTTTTTGCCGCGGTTCTGATTGCTGTGGTATCAAAGGTCATATAGTTTGCATTTTTTGCAGGTAAGAGATTCTGAACCAATGTCGATTTACCGCATTGTCTTGGACCGTTCAAGTACACAGCAGAGAAGGTTTTTGTAATATCTTCGAGTTTTTTGGCTATATTTCTCTGTATAAAGTCCAATTTTTTTCCCTTACTACATACAAAAAGTACAAGTATACTTATACAAAATGTATAATTTCATATATACATTCTGTATAAATATGATTATAAAGTATTCCATTAAAATTTGCAAGTAAATTGTATGACATTGACCCCCGTCAAATCACTTCATATAATAACCCATGGATCGCGAATCAAAAATAAAAGAATTAATTTCGCAGATGACGCTGGAAGAGAAAGTCTCTCAGCTTCTTTATAAAAGCCCGGCGATTGAACGGCTGGGGATACCTGAATATAACTGGTGGAATGAATGTCTCCACGGCGTTGCAAGGGCCGGGATCGCCACCGTTTTTCCGCAGGCAATAGCGATGGCGGCAACCTTTGACGACGGTCTTGTGGAAGAAATCGCGGCTGCAATCTCTGATGAAGCGCGTGCTAAACATAACGAAGCTGTTAAACAAGGTAATCGCGGTCAATACTGGGGACTTACTTTCTGGACGCCGAATATTAATATTTTCCGCGATCCGCGCTGGGGGCGCGGGCAGGAAACCTACGGCGAAGATCCCTTCTTAACAAGTAAAATCGGGCTTGCGATGGTGCGCGGTTTACAGGGTGATGATCCGGAAAACCTCAAACTCGCGGCTTGCGCAAAACATTACGCTGTTCATTCAGGCCCTGAAAAAGATCGCCACATTTTTAACGCGGTTGTTTCCAAAAAAGATCTCTGGGAAACCTATCTGCCGGCGTTCAAGGCGCTTGTAGACGGCGGCGTAGAATCAGTGATGGGCGCTTATAACCGTACCCTTGATGAACCTTGCTGCGCCAGTAATCTTCTTATTAAAGAAATTCTGCGCGGAAGATGGCAGTTCAAAGGGCATGTTGTTTCCGACTGCTGGGCTATCCGCGACTTCCATGAATACCATAAAATTACAAAGTCCTCTGAAGAATCCGCGGCTCTTGCTCTGAACGCAGGCTGCGATCTCAACTGCGGCTGTACTTATCCGTTTTTAACTGTCTCCCATAAACAGGGGCTTGTTACTGAAGAAACAATCAATACTTCGCTTGAACGGCTCTTGCGTACGCGTTTCAAATTGGGGATGTTCGAGCCGACTGCGTCTTCACAGCAAGAAGCGGGTAAATACGGTAAACTCGGCAGAGAAGTAATTAATTGCGATAAACACCGTCAGCTCGCTCTTAAAGCGGCGCATAAATCCATCGTCCTTTTAAAAAATGACAACAATATTCTGCCGCTTGATTCCAGTCCTAAAAAAATTGTTGTTACAGGTCCTGCGGCAGCCAACGCGCATACGCTCTTTGGCAATTATTACGGGGTTAGTTCCCGTTTTGTCACCATACTTGAGGGGCTTGGGCAAAAAGTCAGCGATATGTTCGGCATCAATCTTGATTATCGTCAGGGATGTCTGATGTACAGCGAAAACAGTAAAACGCTTGCCGTTTACGGCGAGGCTAATATCACCGATATTGTTATTGCTGTGATGGGACTGGACGGTGCGATGGAAGGTGAAGAAGGAGACGCGATTGCGTCCGATTCCAATGGCGACCGCTCGGCGATAGAACTTCCCGGCTGGCAGCTTAAATTCCTTGAAAAGGTGAGGGAAGCCGGAAAAAAAATTATTTTGGTGCTTACAGGCGGCAGCCCTATCGCTTTTCCGGAAGAACTTGTTGATGCCGCAATTTTTGCCTGGTATTCAGGCGAATCCGGCGGTCAAGCCGTTGCCGACATTATTTTCGGCGACGTGGTTCCGTCCGGAAAACTCCCGATTACTTTCCCGGCTTCGACAAAGCAGCTTCCGCCGTATGAAGATTATTCGATGAAAGGCCGGACTTACCGCTACATGACAGAAAAACCTCTTTATCCATTTGGTTTTGGTCTCTCTTATACAAGTTTCCGTTTCGACTCTATTTCGCTGTCAGCGACAACGATAACATCCGGAGGATTAGTAAAAGCTGTTGTGACAGTGTCAAATACCGGTAAATTTGACGCTGATGAAGTGGTTCAAATATATGTAAAAAGGGATGATCGCGGTGAAAATGACCCGATTTCTTCATTAAAAGGGTTCCGGCGCGTCTTTATACCAGCCGGAAAGAGTGAAAAGATCGAATTTGAACTGCCGGCCTCAGCTTTTGAAACTGTGAGCGAAGAAGGCGTGTACGAATTGCTGCCCGGCTCATATACTGTAATCGCCGCGGATGCCGCGCCTGAAGCGGTTGCTGTGGAAAAAGGCGCTTCAAAGCCTGTTTTTGCCGTTATTTTGGCAAAATAAAGCCTTGTTTTTTTTGAAATTTAAATGAAATAAATTTTATAAAGTATTGACCAATAATTAACAATATGGTACTATTGCATTAGTAAACTTAATCCCAAAAAAAGGTTGGGAAAAAAAAGTATTTATTTGGAGGAAAAAGATGAAGAGAGCTTTAGCTATCGTATGTGCAGCCCTTATGCTGTTAAGTGTAATTGGCTGTCAAGGTAAAGAAACCGAAGAAGCTGCGCCAGCTGCTGGTATTGCCGCATTACAGGCAAGAGTTGACGCTGGTGAATATCCTGCTAATGGCGGACCTGCGTTTGCGGGACCATTTAGTGGTGAATTAACGGTATGGTCTTTTACCGATGAGTTGGACAATTTAGTTAATAATTACTATGCAAAGGCATTTCCTAACGTAAAAATTAACTATTCAATGACCCCAACTGAACAATTCCCAAGCAGATTGGACCCTGTTTTGTCATCAGGTCAGGGCGCACCCGATCTTTTCGCTTTGGAATCTGCCTTTGTTCGCAAATATGTTGAATCAGGATGGCTTTTGGACATTACCGACATATATCTCAGAAACAAAGACAGACTTCTTGAATACCCTGTAGAAGTTGGTATTCATGACGGTAAAGTATATGGAATGTCATGGCAGGCATGCCCGGGCGCTATGTTCTATCGCCGCAGCCTCGCTACCAAGTATCTTGGCACAGATGACCCCAGACAAGTACAGAATTATTTTTCTGATCTCGACAAGTTCCTTGAAACAGCAAGATTGCTCAAAGAAAAATCCGGCGGATCCTGCGTAGTAGTATCCAGCCTTGGCGACCTCCAGTTCCCATTCTACAGCGCAAGACAGAGTCCTTGGGTTGTAAGGAACAGACTCGTTGTAGACCCGGTATTAAATCAGTATTTCCAGATCTCCAAAACTCTGCATGACGAACGCCTTGAAGGCCGCGTCGGTCAATGGTCAGAAGGCTGGTTCGCCGGCATGAAGGGCGACCTCAGAGATGAAAGCGGAAAAGCTTTAGAAGTATTCAGTTATTTCCTCCCCACATGGGGCCTCCACTACGTTCTTAAACCCAACACACCGGATACATCCGGCGACTGGGCGATGATCGGCGGCCCGGTTCCTTATCGCTGGGGCGGCACATGGATTGGCGCATGGAAAGATTCAAAGAGTCCTGACCTTGCAAAACATCTTATTGAATACATCACCACAAATGACAGCTTCCTTGAAACCTACGCTTTGGCTTCCGGAGACATGGTCAGTAACCTGGCAGTCGTAAACAAGATCAAAGATAATTTCAGGGAACCGTTCCTTGGCGGACAGAACCACTATGCAGAATTTGCTGAAATGGCAAAAGGCGTAAATGGCAAATTAACCCAGAGCTATGATGACGTAATTCAGGCTCTGTTCCAGGAAGCTGTAACTGCTTTCGTTAATGGTGAGAAATCACAGGAACAGGCTGTTGCAGATTTCAGAGAACAGGTACAGAGCCAGCTTAACATCAACTAATACAAGAGGCTAAATTTAGCTAACGATGTTTTCTACCCAGCACCTAGATTCTAGGTGCTGGTTTTTTTTAAGAGGAGGAGCAATGCAAAAGAAAAAATCTAAAAAGAAAAGTGGAGAATCAACTGATCTTTTGCAGGAAAACTCGCAAGAAACTGTAAATGAGAATGAACCGCAGGAAGATCTTTCGCAGGATAGTGCACAGGCAGTTTTAAGTAAAGAAGACTCGCAGGAAACGCAGAATGCTGCTGAACCGCAGAGAAATCTTCCGCATAATGATATAGAAGAGCAAACTGTACAAAAAAAAGTTAAAATTAAGAAAGTTCTTGGTCATGAAGAAAGAACAAACCGCTGGGGTTATTTTTTCGTCGCGCCTTTCGTACTGGCGTTCTTGGTATTTAATTTCTGGCCGACAATTAACACAATGCTTATCAGCGCGACCGATCTTCAGGGATTAAGAAGTGATTATGTTTTTTACAATGCAAAATGTCCAAGCTGTAAAGGCGAAGGCGTAAGCGTTGAGATAGACGGTACAACCGGCGCTTTAATATTTGACGAATTCGGCAATATCAAAGAATTTGACTGCCCTGCTTGCGAAGGATCGGGCAGAGTTTTGCCTGTTTCGTATAACTATAAAAGATTGGTTAATGATCGTTACTTCTGGAGCGCTCTTGGAAATACGTTTATTATATGGATGTTAAATTTTATTCCTCAGCTCGGAATCGCTTTGGTTCTCGCTATTTGGCTGTCTGATTCGCAGCTTAACCTGACAGGGAAAGGATTATTCCGCGCTGTTGTGTATATGCCGAATCTTCTTACCGCGGCTTCTGTTGCGCTGCTTTTCCGTAGTCTTTTTGGTTACAGCGGACATGTGCAGGCGCCTGTAAATCAATTCCTTCGGATATTTGATATACAGGCTACGGTTACTCTTGCAAGCGGAGAAGTAGTAAGAGAAGCGTTTAACTTCTTCAGAAGCGTTCCCTTTACAAGAGGATTGGTCGCGTTTATTCAGTGGTGGATGTGGTACGGACATACCCTAATTCTGCTTATGGCAGGTATCACAAGTATTCCCACTTCGCTGTATGAATCCGCTGTTGTTGACGGCGCAAACAGCAGACAAACCGCATGGTTTATCACGCTTCCGCTGCTTCGTCCGATGATGTTATTCATTCTTGTTACCTCGATGATCGGAGGTATGCAGATGTTTGATATTCCATTCCTATTAACCGACAGGTTCGGAGGGCCTGACAATAAAATACGAACCACAGTACTTTATCAATATAACATAGCCTTTATGGGTGCGAATGATCGAGCCTACGGCTCGGCAATCTCTATCGGAATATTTATTGTCACTATCATTTTAGCTCTGTTAATTTTCTTCTTCTTGCAGGATCGAAGTGAGCTTAAGAAAAGGAAAGGAGGCGCATCATGATTGGCGGAAAAACCAGAGCATTAAAACGCTATTTTGTTAATTCCTTAATGTTGTTTTTTGGGCTTCTTGCTATCATTCCTATCTATGTGCTTTTAATTAACGCAACACGTACTACAGAGCAGATAAACACAGGGTTAACCATTGTACCGGGAGCAGACGCATTCTTTTCTCACACGAAAGTTATCCACGCAGACTGGGACAAACCAATTAATATTCAACAATATAGTTTAGGCGAAGCAGTAACTGACGAACTAATAGATCCGGAAGAGGCGCCGGATGAACTGACCGAGGACGAGATAGATCAATACATTGATAAGTTAGAAGCTTCCGGCCTGACGCTCAGCGATAATACCGGACTGGTTATATTCCTGGATTTATTAATTGATACCCGCGGTGCCGGAAATCCGACTTTAAAAGAGGTGGTTAATAAAGCCGGCGAAAAAGAATTATATGTAGTTAAGGCGTTAACCGAAACCAGATCTCCGCGCATTAATATCGTTAACGGCGAAGGCGAATTGCTTGCGATTTATTTCCTTCCCAACAATGCTCAGCTCTTTGTTCAGGACGGACAGGTTATAGAAAAAGGCCAGCTTGTCGCGAAAACCATTACGCCGTCAAATATTCTTCATAACTGGCGGGCCATTGCGAATCGCGGCGCAGGAAGTCTTAGTATCTGGCAGGGCTTTGCAAACAGCGCTTTTGTTTCTATCTGCGCAACCATTATAAGCATATACTTTTCCGCATTAACTGCGTACGGACTTCACATTTACCGGTTTAAAGGAAGAACCCTTATTTGGGGTATTATTCTTTTAATCATGATGCTTCCCGGCTCTCTTACGTTTATCGGTTTTTATCAGCTTATGGCTTCCTGGAAATTAACAGGCACTTTTTATCCTTTAATTCTTCCGGGGATGGCAGCGGCTGCTACCGTATTGTTTATACGCCAGTACATGCATTCTGTTCTTAATAAGGAATTGATTGACGCCGCGCGTATCGACGGCGCCGGGGAATTCCGAACTTTTAACTTTGTTATTCTGCCTGTAATTGTTCCGGCTCTTGCGGCTCAGGCGATTTTTACCTTTGTAGGATCGTGGAATAACTACCTTATGCCTGCTGTTATCCTGGCCAATAATGAAGCGAAACATACATTACCGATGGTAATTATGGCGCTGCGCGGCGATATTTACCGCACAGAATACGGCGGAATTTATCTTGGAATTGCCGTATCACTGATACCGATCATGATCTTCTACGCATTCATGTCACGTTACATTATTTCCGGTATCACCATGGGCGGTATTAAAGAGTAATTTTCCCTGCCCATGGGAACAGTTGAAGCCTCCTTAGCTTTTTGGTTTTTATTAAATGACCGATTGCGCGGGAGGCTTCTTCTTGTGTCCATCGAATTGAATCACCCGCGGTTAAAGCTGAAGCTGCTTCATTTATGGTATAGGCTCTTTTATTCTTTTTAAAAAATTCTAAAATTGAAGGTTCTTCCCTCAGATTGATATTAGCGTTTTCTTCGCAGACATCACAGCAGATTTTTTCCGGGACTTCGCCGCCTGAATCATAATTTAAAAGCGACAGAAGAGCGTGCCTTCTGCATTTGCTTGTATCTCTTGCGTAATTTAATAGCACGGATATTCTATCCTTTGTTTGGCTTCTTTCAAGAGCCGCGTCATCATCCGGTCCCCACAGAAGAATAGCTGTTGACTGCTCTCCGTCGCGTCCCGCTCTGCCGGATTCCTGCAGATACGCTTCTACCGACGGAGGACAGTCTCTGTGAATTACTGTCCGCACATCTGCTTTGTCAACGCCCATTCCAAAAGCACATGTGCTGACAAGCACGGCTCTGGTGTTTTTTAACAGCCACTGCTCGGTTTGAGTTTTTTCTTCCCTGCTTAAACCCGCGTGATAAAAGCGAATCTCTGTGTACCAGTCATAACACATTTCTTTAAATTCGTTACGCAGATAGCGGGCAAGTTTTTCAGTTCCCAGACGCGAAGAGCAGAAAACAATTGCCGGACGTTTGTTGGCAATTATTAAATCCCGTACTGCAAGGTCGCGGTTAACGCAGCCTTTTGCCGAATAACTTATGTTCGGTCTGTCCGGGTTTCCTACAATTTGGTTAGCGTCAAGATTTCCAAAAATATATTTTCTGATTTTTTCCAGAACCGGGGAACTGGCTGTAGCGGTAAAGGCCGTAACAAGCGGCGGATTTAATAAACTGATAATTGAATTTATTTCCAAATAGGCGGGGCGAAAACTCTCTCCCCATTCGCTGACACAATGCGCTTCGTCGATTACTACATGCATAATTTTTATTTTTTGCAGCCGCTCTTTCACCTGCGGCGTAAGCAGGACTTCCGGATTCGCGATTATAAATTTTGCCTGTTTGTTTTCCAGTTTCTGCCAAATTTCTTCACGCTCTTCCTTGCTCTGCCCGCCTCTGATTATTACCGGAGAGAAACCGCGTTCATGAAGTCTTCTTTGTTGATCCGCCATGAGTGACAGAATCGGATAAATTACCAGCGTCAGTCCGTCCATCATCATTGCCGGCAGCTGGAAGCAAAGGGATTTCCCCGCTCCTGTCGGTAAGATTACAATTTGCTTTCCCAGTGATTCTCTGTCGCAAAGGTCTTTTCCCCCGGAAAGAACCGCTTGCGCGGCTTCAAGAATGTTGGTTATTACCAGTCTTTGATACGGGAACAGGTATGTAAGCCCGAACAGGTTTTTGACTGCCTCGTCCAGCGTATCATTCAGGAGCGGACAGTCAGTTTTTTCTAGAGTTGAATTTTCGATCATTTTTTCCTCCGCCTATATATGGCGCGAGGATGCGTGGCGCATGACTCAAAATAAAAAAAAATTAAATATTTTTAATATACGGTGAAAGTCAGATTATGCTTCTTCCAGACCTAATTCGTCGTTGGAATCTCCCTCTGACAGAACCTCTTCCAGTCCTTCCGCTGCGACAGGCGCTGCCGCTTTTTTTACCTTGGGTGTTTTTATTTTTTTAACCCGCGGACGGTGATACGCCTTGGCCACATGAGAGACCAAAGAAAGAAACAAAAAGATTACTATAGTAATGACAATTACTTGCCATGATAAGACTACTTTAGATACCAGTTCGAATATATTTATTGATTCCATTTTTATTATTATCGGAGTATTTTTTAGAACTGTAAAGATAACAGAGGTGACAGTTATCCTTAAATTCTGTACAATAACCCCATGAACTCAGCGATAGAAACTTTAAAAACCAGAGGCTTTCTTCAGCAGTGTACCGATGTTGAAGGTCTGTCAAAATTAATGGACGAAGGTCCCGTCACTTTTTATGAAGGCACTGACCCTACCGGGGGAAGCCTGCATATCGGCCACATGGTTCCATACTTTGCGTTCCGTCATCTTCGCGCCGCTGGTCATAACGGGATAGCTCTGCTCGGCGGCGGAACTGCCCGGATTGGCGATCCTTCGGGAAAATGCGAAGTTCGCAAAATGCTCACCTACGAACAATTGGATCAGAACACTGAATCCATTAGAAGTCAGCTCGACAAGTTTGTCGGTTTTGACGGGAAAACCGCTTTTACCGTAAATAATAAAGACTGGCTTGCAAACCTCAACTATATCGATTTTCTCCGTGATATTGGCAGGCATTTTTCTGTAAACAGAATGTTGAGTTTCGAAGCTTATAAAATGCGGATGGAAACAGGGCTTTCTTTTATCGAATTTAATTATCAGCTTTTACAGAGTTTTGACTTTCTGGAATTGTACAAACGCCACGGCTGCCGTCTGCAGATCGGCGGCGATGATCAGTGGGGGAATATTGTCGCAGGCGTAGAACTTGTGCGCCGCGTTGAAGGCGCTGAAGTATTTGGCTTGACCTTTCCTCTCGTTACTACATCGGACGGTAAGAAAATGGGTAAGACAGAAAAGGGCGCGCTCTTTCTTGATCCTTCAAAAACAAGTCCTTACGAATTTTTCCAATACTGGCGCAATGTGCAGGATCAGGATATCCTTCGCTTTTTGCTTATGTTTACATTCCTGCCTGCGGATGAATGCCGCGTGCTCTGCGATTCGGGAAAAAATCCTAATGACGCAAAGGAAAAACTCGCGTGGGAAGTTACCTGTCTCATTCACGGAAAAGACGAAGCCGATAAAGCTCTTTCAGGCGCAAAGGCGGCGTTTGGCTCCGGCGGCATTGGCGCTCAAGGTGACAGATCCGCCATGCCAAAAGCAGAGATTTCCCGCTCGCAGCTTGAAACAGGTTACAATGTGGTTGATCTTTTTGCTGATACAGGACTTCAATCTACAAAGAGCGAAGCGCGCCGCCTTGTAGATCAAAAAGGAGCGTTTGTTTCCGGCAGTGACGGGGAACTTACTGTTATTGGCGATCATAAAACTCTCATATACGCTGACAGACTAAACCCGGAAGGCGAGTTAATTCTTAGAGCCGGGAAGAAACGGTATTTGCTGGTTACCGCGAAATAAATATAATTGCTTTTTACAATTATCTGTAAGTTAATATTTTTTCTGATGACACAAGTTTCTTAGAAAAGTTGCATAAATTCGAAATTTATTTTTGACATGAGTCTTTAAATTGTATATAATAGCTTATTAAAACAATAGAGGTGCATTTTGCTGCAATTTGAAGATTATGTTTCCAGCCTTCCGGATTTACCTTATGAGAATTTTGCTCATATGGTTGATCATATCTCCAAAGAATACGCTAATAAAAACGCGATCTTGTATCGTTCAGGTATAAATAGAAAATTTCTCTGTTGGAATTTTTCCAGATTCGGTGAAGAATGCCGCAGGGTAGCGCGAGGTTTGCTGGCAGCGGGGCTGGTCAAAGGTGATCGCGTCGCTCTTTGGGCGGAAAACCGCCCTGAGTGGATGGCTGTCTGGATGGGAACATTAATCGCGGGCATTTATATTGTGCCTGTCGATTTTCTTGTTACAGAACAGGAATGTCTTAATATAATTAAATTAACAAACGCAAAGGCTTTTTTTTATTCGGGAAGGAAAAGAGAGTTTGCCGCCTCGCTTGCTTCCAACGGAGTTTCATTAAACGCGTCCGTGTGCATCAGTCCCGAAAATGACGATGCCTTTGATCAGGAAACGGAATATTATAGATTCGGCAAAGACGCAGGTGATCAGGAGCTTCCGTCAATCGAAAGTATTTCTCCGGATCATCCCGCTTCCATTGTGTTTACATCGGGGACAACGGGTTTCGCAAAAGGCGTTACCCTTTCTCATAAAAATATTATCGCTAATGCCAGCGCCGCAATCCGCATTTTAGAACCAACTGAAAAAGATGTGTTCATTGATGTTTTGCCGCTTCATCACACATATCCCACTACATGCTCTTTTATCGCGCCGATTGCTTTTGGTATTCCTGTTGTAATTGTAGAAAAAATTGTCGGCAAGGTTGTCGTTGACGATATTAAAGACGGAGGGGTAACCTTCCTTATCGGCGTTCCGCTTCTTTATGATAAAGTGATGACTGCAATCAACGCAGGTTATCAAAGATTAACGCCGATCATTCGCGGGCCTTTGAATATTCTGCGGAAGATCGCTCTCGCGAAAGCTAGAAAGGGAATTCCTGAATGGGGACGAAAAGTATTTAAATTCATTCGCAAGAAAGCGGGGCTTCAGTCAATAAAGATTATGGTTGCGGGCGGCGGCCCTTTAAGTATCAAGACGGCTGATTTTTTTGACTCGCTTGGTTTTAATATTGTTCAAGGTTACGGCATGAGCGAGAACGCTCCTCTAATTACTGTTAATACGCCGCATCATAAAAATAACGCGTCTGTCGGTCTTCCTGTAAGTTACACAGACGTTGTACTTTTGGATCCTACGCCGGAAGGCATCGGTGAGATTGCATGTAAGTCGCCTTCTGTTATGCTTGGTTATTTTGAAAATGAAGAAGCTACAAGAGAAGTTATAAATGAAGACGGATATTTGCTGACAGGCGATCTCGGCTACCGGGATGAGAAAGGTTTTCTTTTTATTAAAGGACGCAAGAAAAGTCTTATTGTCGGTTCTGGCGGCAAGAATGTATATCCCGAAGAAATTGAAGCGAAGTTTGCAGGTTCGCGTGTAATAGCCGAAGTTCTTGTTGTAGGCAGAAAAACTTCCGGCGGTGAAATAATTTACGCGGTAACTGTTCCCAATTATGAAAATATAAAAACAGAGCATCCCGGCAAAGAAACGGATGACGAATTTATTAAGAGTCTTATCAAAAGTGAAGTTGAAGACGCCAACCGTTCATTGCCTGTTTACAAAAAGATTGGTGATTTCTGCGTGCGTAAAGAGCCGTTTGAAATGAACGCCCAGCAAAAAATACGGCGGTTTTTATATAAGAGTTACGAAAATTCTTAAATTTTTTATGAGGTGACTTATGTTACGTTTTGAAGATTATGTTTCCGATATTCCGGATGTTCCGCATGAAAATTTCGCGCAGCTTGTAGAATATCAATCCAGGCAGTGGGCTGGTGACGATATGATCCGGTACCGCTCAGGCAAGCAGAAAGAATTTACAAGGTGGAGCTATTCCAGATTCGGCGAAGAATGCCGCAGGGTGGCAAGAGGGCTTCTTGCCGCGGGACTTGTAAAAGGTGACCGCGTCGCTCTCTGGTCGGAGAACCGCCCTGAATGGATGGCTGTCTGGATGGGAACAGTAATTGCCGGCATTTATATCGTACCTGTCGATTTTCTTGTAACAGAACAGGAATGCATCAATATAATTAAAATAACAAAGGCAAAAGCGTTTTTTTATTCGGGAAGAAAAAGAGAGTTTGCTTCTTCGCTTGCTTCTAACGGAATCTCTCTAAACGTGTCCGTATGCATCAGTCCTGAAAGCGATGACGCCGCGGGCAGCGAAACAGAATTCGAAAGATTCGGCAAGGGCGCAGACAGTCAGCAGCTGCCTCCGCCTGACAGCATTTCTCCCGATCATCCCGCTTCCATTGTGTTCACGTCGGGAACAACAGGTTTTGCAAAAGGCGTTACCCTTTCTCATAGAAATATTATTACCAACGCAAGCTCTGCCGTGCGTATTCTTCAGCCAAGACGCGGCGATGTTTTTATTGACGTCCTGCCGCTGCATCACACATATCCGACGACATGTTCATTCATCGCGCCATATACTGTCGGCATTCCGATTGTAATTGTGGAAAAAATTGTCGGCAAAGTTGTTATAGATGATATAAGAGACGGAGGAGTTACATATTTGATCGGCGTTCCGCTTCTTTACGATAAGGTGATGACAGCGATTGACGCTGGTTATCAGAAACTTCCCGGAATTTTAAAAGCGGTATTTAATATGTGGCGTAAAAAATCGCTGAAGAAAGCCAAGGAAGGAAATTGCGAGTACGGGCGCAAAAAGTTTGGTTTTATAAGAAAGAAAGCGGGGCTTCAATCGATCAAGATGATGGTCGCAGGCGGCGGGCCGTTAAATCCAAACACTGCGGACTTTTTCGATTCCTTTGGTTTTAATATGGTACAAGGTTACGGCATGAGCGAGAACGCTCCATTAATCACCGTTAATACGCCCAAGCACAAAAACAATGAATCTGTCGGTCTTCCTGTAAGTTACACCGATGTTAAAATTGTTGATCCTACGCCGGAAGGAATCGGCGAAATTGCATGCAAATCGCCTTCTGTTATGCTTGGCTATTATGAAAATGACGAGGCGACAAAAGAAGTAATAACAGAAGACGGTTATTTGCTGACAGGCGATCTTGGCTACCGCGATGAAAAGGGTTTTGTTTTTATAAAGGGACGCAAGAAAAATCTTATTGTTGGTTCAGGCGGCAAGAACGTATATCCTGAAGAAGTTGAAGCTAATTTTACTTCATCGCGTGTGATTGCGGAGGTTCTTGTCGTCGGCAGAAAAACTCCCGGCGGCGAAATTATTTACGCTGTTATGGTTCCCAATTATGAAAATTTAAAAACAAAGTATCCCGGCAAAGAAGACGACGATGATTTTATTCACGGTCTTATCAAGAAGGAAGTTGAAGAAGCCAACCGCTCTCTGCCTGTTTATAAAAAGATTGGGGATTTCTGCGTGCGCAAGGAACCTTTTGAAAAGAACGCGCAGCAAAAGATACGCCGGTTCTTGTACCAGTCTTACGAGAATCCCTGATTACTTTATTTCTTCTCTGCTGGATATGACTCTGCTGATTAAGCCGTACTTTACGGCTTCTTCGGCGTTCATCCAATAATCGCGATCGGTGTCTTTTTCTACCTGCGTTACAGGATTGCCCGTTTCGCCTGATATAAGGCGGTTTATTTTTTCCCGCAATTTTTCCAGTTCTTTTGCGTGTATTTCAATATCTGTAGCGACGCCGCGTATTCCGGAAAGCGGCTGATGAATTAAATAATGACTGTTGGGAAGCCCAACGCGTCTTTCTTTCGGAGACGCAAGCTGAATGATTGCCGCCGCGCTTGCGACAAGTCCCATGCCGATTGTCCACACCTGAGGTTTTATAAAACGAATCATGTCAAATATTGCGTATCCTGCGTCGGCGTCTCCGCCGGGAGAATCTATAAAAACACGGATTGGATCGACGCTGATGTCTTCCAGAAGCAAGAGCTGGCGGATGGTTTTTTCGGCTAATTCTTTATTAATTTCTCCGGAAAGTAATATTGTCCGCGTTTTTAACATTCTAGCGGCAAGCGGATCGAAAACCTGTGATTTGCCGTTATCCTGATCTTTTTCGTCTTCATATTCTTCATCATCGCAAAATGGATTCATTATATAGCCTCCGTTTATATAATAATAAATTTAAGCAATAAAAACAATGGTTAAGCGCCGGTATAAACTCTCGGCACTCTTTTGTTAATGCCGCATGTTATCTCGTATGGGATAGTTCCAACCGCCGAAGCTAACGCCGCCGCGCTGTGCCTGATAATTTCGGGTTCTGATTCGCCTGTGTTTTCCGGCTGCTCAGGAATGTAATCGGAGCCGAAAATTATTGCTTCGTCCCAGCGCTGAACATCCGGTTTTGGTCCAAGGTCGATGCAGCATTGATCCATGCAGATTCTTCCGATGAGAGGATAGACTTTATTTTTTATTACAATCTGCCATCTGTTACTTGCAAGACGCGGAAGACCGTCGGCATAACCGACAGGAAGCGTCGCGATAAAAGTATTCTGGGGAGCTGTCCATGTTCTGCCGTAAGAAATTGTTTCGCCTTTTTTAATTTTTTTTATCAGAACTACGCCGGTTTTTAATTCCATTACAGGCTTTACATACAAACCTTTATGTTTAGATAATTTTTTCATGTGCTTTACAGGCAGTTCATATTCTTCCGCGGCCTTATATCCGTAAAGCAGAATTCCCGGCCTTACCATGTCAAACCATGAATCAGGATGCAGAATAATCGCGCCTGAATTGGCCGCGTGAACAATGCCGGGATCGATGCCTTCATTTTTAATTTTCTCAACTGCCCTTTTAAATTTTGTTAATTGGATTTTTGTGTATGCGGCGTCTCTGCTGTTTGCCGAATCAGAGACCGCAAGGTGAGTGGCTGTTCCCGTCAATTTTAATCTTGAGCATGAGGCAATATGACGCGCCAATGGCAGAGCTTCTTCCGGAGAGCAGCCGCTGCGTCCCATTCCGGTGTCAATTTTTAAGTGGACTTGTATTTTTGTTTTTTCGGCGGCAGCCTGTTTATTCAGCGCGGACGCGTATTCGATGTCAGAAATAAAAGGAGTAAGGCCGGCTTTTACTATTGCCGGAATCTCATCAATATACGCTTGAGAAAATAAAAGGATTGGCGCCTCTATTCCGCTTTTTCTTAATTCTATTCCTTCTGTTACGGCGGCTATTCCAAAGCAGTACGCGCCGGCTTCCATGCTTGCCTTTGCAATTTTCAACGCTCCGTGTCCGTACGCGTCTGCTTTTATGGATACGCAAATATGTCTGTTATTTCCAATTCTGTTCCTGATGGAACTCATGTTTTCTTTGTATCGATCCAGATAAATAACCGCTCTTGTTCGCATATATATATATAATATAGTATAAATAACTATTAAAAAAGTTGAAAAATCGCGCGTTTTATGGTAAATTAATATTGGGTATGTGTGTTCCAAAAACCGGAAAAATGCTGATTTTACTTATATTTATCGCACTTGTTTTTAGCTGTGATATGGACGATCTTTTTCCGTCCGCCGGTCAGTATAAACTCAATATATTAGTAAACGATATTTCTTTGGATAAATGTTCTTTCGCCAAATCGGATGATATTATCCGTCCGTATTTTGAAGAACCTGTTTTCGGAGATCAGGATATTACCGGTTTAATGGTTTATTTAAGAGACTCCGGGGGAGAGGTTGCCGGCTATAAAGTGACATATTGCCTTGAGCAGGAGGAAGAAAGCTCCGGTAATGAAAAAATTATTTTTGTAAAAAGTTTGGACGGCGAACTGCCGGCTTTCCCGCTTCCTGATAATTTGCCTATGGACAAATATACAGTTGTTTCTCAGGTTATGGGCGGGAAAAGTGTTTTGCAGAAGATCGAAAAGACAATTTATTATTTAGGTAAAAATGTTTTTTCTTATAATGGAATAAATGTAAATTTACCAGGCATCACAGACAGCTCGCAGCTTGTTCCCAAAGATACTTTAATTTTGCTTGAAGCCGAGCTGGATTTTAACAGTTCGATGGATCCTTACATTATTTGGTATGACGGGAAAGACGTAATAAACGAAGGAAATTTTTCTGACGGAGCGGGACAGCTTTTCTGGAGAGCTCCGGAGCAGAGCGGATTTTTTTCTATCCGCGCCGAAGTGTTTCCGGCAGACGAATATGAAGAGCTGATTGGGTATCAAAAAGAAGTTTCTCTTATTGTCACATCAATGCCCGTAAATATGCATCTTATTTCTAAAAGCATTCCGGAGCTTTTGCATTGGTATACTTTTGAAGGCAGCCTGAATGATTCAAAAATGGTTAATTCGCCGGAACGCGCTTTATTGTCCATGTCAGATAACACCCCTAAATGGAAGGGGGCGGACGGTACTTATGGAATTGTTACAGACAGTGAAAATATAGTTGTGCTGCCTAAAGTTTCAATTATTAACAGAAGGTCCGGCAACTGGCAGACTTTGTTCCGGTTCAAACCTGTTAATGACGGCGTGATATTTGCCGTGGAATTTGATTCATTCAAAGAAACATTTTTATATTTATCAATCGAGAAAAGGGAGCTTGTTTTAACACTGGCTTCTCCTTTACAGACTGTTTCTCAGCACATAGGACTGTCGTCAATTTATGAAAGTAATGCTCAGGGTTTTCCTTTTATAACCGCAGGCGTAAGTTTTTCTTTTGGGAATCAGTCGGTTACGGCGCAGATAAATATATTGGGGGACATTGTTGATAATATTCCTGAATTAAAACCTGTTTTATTAAGAGCGAATATTGAAAAGGAATTTAGAATCTCTTTAGGATACATGGGCAAAAAAAGCGAACCTGCTGAAGAAACAGCCGAAGAACTAACTGTGGAATCCTTGGAAGAATCTCCCGCAAAATTAATTGTAATTTGGGACGAGTTTGCATTGTATCATTCGCCGCCGATGGACGCTTTAGCTGCGGATATCAGATTATCGCCCAAAGTAGATGATGATAATTCACAAGAATAATGTTTGTTATATGAAACTTAAAACCTGCGTTATATTTTTGTTCATAATATTAATGGCTTCATGCATTGTGCAAAGGGAAGTTTTATATATTCACGAACCCGATTTTAGCATATATGAATCCATGAACGTTTTTGATGCCGGTAATATTATTGAAACAAAAAACGGAGCCGGTTCCAGCCGTATGCCGGCATGGTTAGCGGCTTATATTGCCGGCGGAATTGAAGAAGTGGAAAAACTGGATTCTTACAATGGTAAATATGTTTTTATCGCGGTGAATGAAAGCGGGGTTTTTAATATTTTGGAGAAATGGACGGAAAATTTTACCGTTTTGTATGATTTCTCATTGCTGGCGGCGTCGAGAATCGAAAAGAGAATGATATTATCGTCTTCTTTATATCCCGATGATGAATATGGAATGTTTTTTGAAACATTTGTAAAAAACGCATATAACGCTGAATATCCCGGAGTTGTAAAAGAAGACGCAAGCTGGGTCAGAACAATTAAATATGATTACGCGGAGCCAAGAACCGTTTATATGTTTTTTATTTTAATAAGCATAGATAAAACTGTAATGCAGAATATAGTCAGAAATATAATGACGAGAACCGCCGCTTCTGTTACCATGACAAATGCGCAGAGAAATTCAATTAACAGGCTGCGTCAAAATATTTTTGAGGGTTTTTAAATGGAATTGTTATTTTTATTTATGATACTGCCTTTTTTTATTTACTGGTGCGTTAATGAAAAAAAAGGAGCGCAGCTTAGCATCGTATTTTTACTTTCTATTTGGGTTGTTTTTATATACAGATATATTAATGATAAAATTCATTTTAATGCCGATTTTAGATGGATAATGATTGCTATAATTTTTACCGGTTTTATTTTTCTAAGGAAACCTGTTGAATCGCTTCTTTCCAAAGGCGGATACCGGGCGTATATAATTACCGCCGCTGTTGTTTCATTTCTGATGATACTATACAGACCGGGTCTTGAAACAGTTTTACCCGGCGGAATTTTCCTTGGCATGGGATCTGGTTATTGTCTTAATAAAAAATATATTGGTTTTAAATGCGAAGATGTCCTTCAAAGAAAAGGGATCGCGAAAATTTTAACATTGTTTGCGCGTTTTGCCATTGGAATGTCAGTTCTTATTGTGATTATTTTCAGGGTCGAAAGCATTATCCAGAGCGTTTCTCAAAGCCAAAATATTTTTTTGTACGGCTTTCTTTGTTATGCGATTATGAGTTTTTGGGTATTTGTCGCGGCCCCCTGGATTTTTATCAAACTGCGTCTTGCCGGAATTTATGACGGGCAAAATGAGCAAGGGAATGAATGATGCGCGCTGATTATGGCGATGATTCTCCCATCGCCGCGTTCGCGACAACTCCAGGAAGCAGCGCTCTTACATTAATCCGTTGTTCGGGTAAAGGTTCGCCGGATTTGGTTTCTTCGGTTTTTAAGTCCGGAAAAAATGGTGCACCGCTTTTAAAAGAGACACCGGGAAACACAGTTATTCACGGATGGATTACAGCGGCCGATGAAAAGATAGATGAAGTTTTAATTTCTGTTTTTAAATCTCCGAAAAGCTACACAGGCGAAGACAGCCTTGATATTTGCTGTCATGGGGGAGTTTGCGCAGGCAAAGCTGTAATGAATGTTTTAAAAACAGCGGGCTTTCGTGACGCGCTTCCCGGCGAGTTTACATTCCGCGCTTTTATGAACGGCAAGATTGATCTTACAAGGAGCGAATCCGTTATGGAGCTTGTCTGCGCAAAAACTGAAACAGGAAGACGTCACGCCGTTTCGCGTTTAAGCGGCTCTCTTGAAAAAGAAATAAATGAAATTAAAACATCTCTTGTGCAGGTTCTCGCCGGCGCGGAAATTTTTCTTGATTATTCTGAAGATGAAATAAGCGCGGATGCTGAAGAAGCCGCGGGAAAACTTCCGAACAAGGGCATTGCGCTTGATGTTTTAAATCGTTTAAAAAAACTTTCCGATTCATGGCGGCTTGAAAGAATTTATCAGGAAGGAATAACTGTTGTGATTGCAGGGCCTGTGAACGCGGGCAAGTCGAGTCTTTTTAATTCGCTTTTAAAAGAAGATAGATCCATTGTTACCGAAGTTCCCGGCACAACGCGCGACTGGATAGAAGCGTTTGTTTCAATCGAGGGAATTCCTGTTCGTTTAATTGATACCGCGGGTTTACGAGACGCGGATGATTCAGTAGAAAAAATCGGTGTCGAACGCAGCCGCAAACTTTTACAGGAAGCAGATATTGTTTTATTTTTATTTGACGGCGAAGCGGGCCACGATAATAAGCCGCCTGATATTTCTGCGTCATGTTTGTATATCTGGAATAAATGCGACATTTCTCCCTTGCCGCAGCCGTTTCCGCTCGAAGGAATTGTTCCAATCAGCGTCAGCGCAAAAACAGGAGAAGGTATTGCAGATCTCTATAACGCAATTTCTTCTGTTATACATGAGCAGGCAGGTTCGCAGTTGAATAATGAAACTGACTGCGCCGCTTTAGGAACTGCCCGTCAAAAAAAACTGACCGATGCCGCCTACCGCGCGCTTGAAGAAGCTCTCGCGCTGACAGAGAGAGATGAACCCCTTGACCTGATCGCGCCTCTGTTACGCGAAGCGGTTAACTCACTTGGAGAAATTACCGGAGAGGTTTCCACCGCCGACATACTGGAAGAAATGTTCAGCAGATTTTGCGTGGGGAAGTGACGCGGATAGCAAAAAAATTATACGGTTTATAAGGAAGAGTAAGGATTATCAGCACAGATGTTCTTTACATACTTTTGCCACAGTATCTTTCAATAATCCGTTTAATTCTGCTGTTGATACATCAAGAGCAAGAGTTAAATCCCTGGCAAAACGCTTTATTTTTTCGTTTTCGTGTTCATCTTTTTCGTTATCATAAGTGTCTTTTGGTATAAATAGCTCAAAAACATCAATTTCCAGGACATTTGCCAGCTTTACGAGAGTAAGAGGGGATACCCACCCCTTGCCTGTTTCAATTTCAGACAAGAAATTTGATGAAATTTCCAATTTTTCAGCTAATAATAATTGATTCCAACCTCTTTTATTGCGGAATTTTTTAATATTTTCGGCGAAAACAGCTCTTAATTCTTTTTCTTCCATAAATATAAGGTTAATATACATATTTTCCCCTTTATAGAAGATTTTTCATACAAATTATTAAATGTAGTTGACGCATCGCTATTAGCGAGATATAATGAATTTAGCCAATAATTGGCGCAAAACAAGGTTTATTAGCCTTGTTAATGTAACCGTAAAGGAGAGAATGATGAAAAAGAAGGTATTTGCCGGAATTGTAATTTTGACGCTGGTTTTTGGGGTGTTGCTGAGTGGGTGTGATGAGGATGACAACACTGACCCTGGAAATCAAACACCAACAGTTTACAAGGATTTCGAAAATTATCCTACCGGTATGGCAAAATCGAATGGTATGTTGACAATTAGCAATAAAGCTAATAAAGCAACTTTACTATTTTATGGTACAGCGGCTCCCGAAAGATATGTCGCTACAGTTGATCCATTAGGCGTTGTAAAGGTAAATTTACCAAGTGAAGGACCTTACTCTATAATTGCAATAGATAAGGCCGCTTACGAAACACAGGGATTTAAAGCGAGTCAAACCAATGAATTTACTTTTTTTTCAAACACTCAAGCTTTTTCCATTTCAGTTTCCCCCACTGCTACATGGGGTGCTGGAATATTACGAGTTAATAATTATAGCGATTATTGGGTTCAATTAAAAAGTCCCGATAATACTCAGACATACGGTGTTATACAGCCAAAAGCTATGTTGGTGAACATTCCTGTCTCAAATGGAACATATCACTTTATACCTAATTTTTATAAGCAAATTCGTGTTAATAACACAATAGTTGGTGTAATTGATATGCCTGTTACAGCACAAGCCAATTCATTTACTGTGGAAGATTCTGATCTACTTCATATATTTGATTTTGTTAATTCAGATGTATCACCAAATACAACACCGATAGTACAAATAAGAAATCGATCTTCTGTCGGTATACAGGTTTTTCGCAGCGGTAATCAAATGGTAGACGGTACTTTACGAGATGATTATATAGTTAATTCTGGACGCGATTCTTTTATTAGCGGCTTTAAACAAGGTGATAATACAAACGAAATCAACTTTAGAGCTATAGCATGGCAGCAAAATCATCGTTATGTTCCACAGGATATTACAATGGAATATGGACGAGCATATATTATAACACTCCCGCAAAGTGGTCTTGCTGCTGATATTATTGTTGAAGATGAGGATGCAACTCCATTTTTCCAATAGGCTTTGCAGTTTTATTTGATAATTAGTTTCCATCAGAAATAAAAGCCATAGAGGAGTTTATAATTTATGTTCTCTATGGTTTTTTGGGGGAACGAAAATGAATAACACTGTAAAAAAAATACATTTTTTTTATGGGATGTTAATAATTATGAATAATTCAAGAACTTATTTAAAAATTTGTTTATTTTTATTTTGTTATATTGTTTTTTTTTCTTGTGAAACTTCATCAGAAAACAATGATATAAATACTCAAGCAAGCCAAACACAAATTGAATTTGATAATCTTGAACAACATCCTGTAATTATTTATACCGATCCTTCACGTTTAATATATTTTACACAAGTTGATGGTTTAAGCCAAAGAATAGTAACATCATATCCTGCGCCACATGGAAAAGCGTTTTATCCTACTTTTATATATTCATTTAAAGTTGGAACAAATGATATATTTATTCCATTTAATGGTCAAACAATCATTGCCGCAATAGAAGAGAATAAAACAAATCTTATTAAAATTCCAAAACATGATGGAGTTGAAATTAATAATGCATATATTTTTATAATCAACGATAGCGATTTTTCACTTTCTTTTCGGGAAGGCAATTTAGAAAAACCACCTATTGGCAGAGATTCATCAATAATTAATTCTGGCAATAGCGGCGCGTATGAGATTTCTCCAGGTAATATTTCTGGTTATTCAATTAGAAAAAATACAACAGATCCTATTGCTTTTCCTTCAAGTCTAACAGAATTCAGACAAGGTGTTATATACGAAATAACATACACAAACACAGGTCTTGAATTAACAAAAGAAACAGATGTAGTAAGTAGTGGAAGCAATATAAAATGGTCGAATGATATAAATGGCACATTAAATATAAATAATAAATCATCAAAAGATATGGTTTTATTTTTGGGAAATCTAAATACTAATAATTTAATCGGCGGTGTCAGGTCTGGCGTAAAGAAGAATTTTAACATTTCCTCAAAAGTATATGATTTTCAAGTAGGCGGTTCGGCGGTAATTTATGGTATTTCTAACGATGAATTTAATTCTAGAATAGACAATTTATCATCAGCAAAAATTGAATATTCAGCAATGATAATATTTGGTCAAGGGAAAATATTTGAAACAGAAATTACAAATATTTCAATGGGAAATTATATGTATCGAGTATCAAACACTACCAAGTATGGCTTAGAGTTGCGAAAAAACAGCCCTGATGGTGAAAAAGTAGCGTATATTCCTCCGCTTGTTGTAAATTTTCCCATCTATGCCGGAAGTACAGAACCAATTGTCCTTTATTCTGTTTATATTATTTATAACAAGGTTATAGACATTTTTTATACATTCATACCTACAGATATTTTTAATCGTTCAATTACTGTATCTCCTAAAGCAATTAATAGCGGACAAGTTTCAACATATGTATTTTCAGATATTCCAGTTTCAATTTTTGTGCCTTATTCAATTTTTGATATTACAAATAATTCAAATCAAAATTGTACTGTAACCCTTTCAAATAACATTCTTACAAGTGAAAGTGGTTTAATAATGATAAACCCAAATTCTACGCAAAGATACGTAATTGAAGGAGCAAAATTGCCGGATGGCACTTATTCTCAAGAAACAACACAAAACATCATTTTACAATTTTTAGGTGGTACTGTCAGTATACCAGTAAGGTTTACAGGTGATACTTTGCCTCCTGTTATAAAAATCGGACATCGTTATACAGTTACAGTAACAGGAAACGGTACAAACGCTGATAATTATAATTTAACGCTTATTGATAATGGTTCTATTCTCATTGATCAGATATTGGGTATGTAATAAAAGGAGAGTGTTTTGCAAAAGAAGATAAATTATATTTATAACTACTATTTTTTAATATTTTTATGTTTCATTATAAATTTTATTTCTTGTGAAGAACATAAAATTGAAAATATTGAACAACCACTTAAAACACAAATCAGTTTTGAAAATCTTGAACAATATCCTGTAACAATATATAGTGATTCGAAAAGAGAAATAAAAATAGAAAGTATTGACGCAAAAAAAAATAAAATAATTGATTTTGCTCCTAACTTATCAGGTATTGCTTTTTATCCAACATTTCATCTTGATTTGTTTGATATCCAAGAAATTTCTATACCTTATGATGCTCCTTTTATAATAACCGCAATAGAAGAAAATAAACTTAACAGAGTTCCTATTCCAAAGATTGAAGCTTTGGAAATAAATTCATCTTTTATTAAAGTAACTAATAATAGTAATTATTCTTTATCACTTAATCGAGGTAATAAAGAATTAAAACCTTTGGGTGAGAGACCCGGTATAATAATGAAAGACCAAACAGTTGTTTATGAAGTAATTCCTGGAATTATTTCTGACTATTCTTTTAGACATAACACATTAACAACTGTTAATTTTCCTGTCAATCTTACAGAATTTAAAAGAGGTATAATTTATACATTTATTTATAATGATACTGATTTATTATTATCATCTCAAACATCTGTACTGCAGAGTATTCCTCCTGTTGCACCTGAAAATATTGAAGCTGATGCTGTATCAAATTCAAGTGTAATTATAACATGGAACGAAGTTTACGGCGCAACATCTTATCAGATATTCCGTGCAACTGGTTCATTAACAGGTACATATGAGCAAATAGGTACTACATCTATCCCTTCATATACCGATAATACAATTTTAATTGGTAAAACTTATTTTTATAAAATATGCGCAGCAGGGAGTTCAACAAATATAGGCGTCCATTCTGCGCCAGTTTCAGTCAATATGTCTCCTTCAAATTTACATGTTTCTTCAAACACTACTGTCAGTATTACCCTTAATTGGAATAATTTTAATTCAGCTAGTGGTTATAATATTTACAATTCCATCAGTGAAAATGGGGATTTTACCAAACTTAATACAGAAATTATTACAGCCTCAACATTTATAGATATTAATTTATCTCCTGATACTACTTATTTCTATAAAATAAGTGCAGTAATAGGTGAATTTGAAACTTTACAATCTAATCCAATACCTGCTTCAACATTATCACCTATTCCGGTTAATTTTAGACAATCTGACTGTTCTACAATTAATATTTGTTTAGCATGGAATAAGGTTAATGGATCAAGCGGATATAATATTTACCGTTCGGATACAAGTACAGGTATATATACAAAAGTTAATACGATTGTAATAAATGAATTGATTTTTAATGATGCCAGCGTATTGCCTGATGCGACATATTACTATAAAATCAGTACAATAAATAATGATATTGAAAGTGAGTATTCAACATATATTTCCATTTCCACTTTATCGTCAATTCCTGTCAATCTACGTTCTATATCCAGCACAACAATATTATTAAATCTTGCATGGAATGAAATTAAAGGAGCGAGCGGTTATAATCTTTATCGTTCTAATACATTAGATGGAATATATTTAAAAGTAAATGAACATATATTAACAAATTCTACATATTCAGATACTAATGTAACACCTGATACCACTTATTTTTACAAAGTTAGTTCAATAAATAATAGTGCAGAAAGTACATATTCCACACCGCTTTCTGTATCTACATTATCGTCAATTCCAGTTAATATAAGAACAAGTTCAGTTACAACTATAAGAATAAATCTTGCATGGAATGAATTAAATGGTGCAAGTGGTTATAATATTTATCGTTCTGATACTGTAAATGGTATATATATAAAATTAAATCAAAATACAATTACAAGTTTAGTATTCACAGATATGGAGCTTTCTCCCGATACAACTTATTATTATAAGTTAGCTTCCATAAATAAAAATATAGAAGGTATTCTTTCAGCTCCTTTAACAGTATCAACCTTGTCAGCTATTCCTGTTAATTTACATATATCTTCAAATAGTACAAGCAGTATTAGTATTTCATGGAATATTGTTAGTGAAGCAAGCGGCTATAATGTATATCGATCATCTTCAGAGAACGGTACATACACAAAGTTAAATAGCACTCCATTAAATGAAAAAGATTTTAGCAATACAGAGTTATCATCATACGCTACATTTTATTATAAAGTCAGCGCTATTGTAGAAGGAATTGAAAGAGATTTATCAAATCCATTAGCTGCAAGTTCAGGTACTAATGTTCTAGGAACTAATCTAAGTGAAAAATTAGCATGGGTACAAGGTAACGCTGTTAGCAATTGTTTTTATTTAATTGAGTTATCTGTTAACGAAAGTATAGCCGGTATTAATTTTTCATATTTTAATAGAAATAATATTACTGTAATGCTAAGAGGTACTGGAGCAACTAGAGTTATTTCAATTATAGGTTCAACCACAGTAGTTAATATTGGTATAGGTAATACAGTTATATTAGATAATAACATTTCATTAGTCAGTGGTTTTTCGGCACCAAATCGTTCCTTAGTAAGAATTGAAAATGGTACTTTAATTATGAATACTGGCAGTATTATAAATGGGAATCGTTATTATGCTACAGACTCTTCTTTTTCTTCATCATTGACATATGGAGGTGGTGTTTACATTAATGGCGGTGAACTTATCATGAATGGCGGTGAAATATCTGGTAATTGCGCCCGTTATGGTTCTGGTGTTTATATTGAAAACGGAAGATTTACTATGAATGGCGGTAAGGTATCAAATAACAATTCCTCAGAGGATCGTGGTTATGGTGGTGGTGTATATATTAATAGCGGCGCAGTCTTTACTATGACTGGCGGTGAAATCTCAGCAAATGGTTTTACTTTTGCAACTAATAATACAAGTAGAGGCGGCGGCGTATATTTATCAGGAGGGACTTTCCATATGAGCGGAGGTGTTATTTATGGTTCTAATGCCTCTGCAAGTCTTAAAAATATTTCTAATAGCGGAATAGCGTTTTATCGCGGCAGCGGAACTGCACAATATGGAACGTTTAACGGAAGCATATTTAATTCTTCGGGAAATCTAAATACAACAGATACTACAATTCGAGTAGTCAATGGTAATTTGCAGACAAATTAAAGAGGAATATATGAAAAAAAATAATAATTATTTAACACAATTATATATTTTTATATTGTCTTTATATTGTTTTCTATATTTTTCTAACTGTGAAAATAATACAACGAATAATGACAATGTAGGTGATGAAAATACTACAAAAATAGAGTTTATTAATCTTGAAGATTTTCCTGTTATAATATATACCGATTCGTTAAGACAATATGCTTTAACTGATGTTGGAGCTAAAGAAACAAAAATTGTTACTACTAGACCAAACCTATTGGGTATTGCTTATTATACAACATTTTATTTTAATGTTTTCGATATTCATGGTGTTAATATTCCTTATGAAGGCGAAGATATTATTGCTGTAATTGAACCCGATAAGACAACTACTATTTATATTCAAAAACTTGAAAATATTAATATTAATCATTCTTATATTGAAATAAAAAATGATAGTAATTATTCATTTACCTTTCAACAAAATAATATAGAAAAAAAACCAATTGGGAGTGATATCAATATTATTAATTCTGGTAAAAGTGCCGTTTTTGAAGTTAATCCAGGCATGGTTAGTGGTTATTCAATAATGAGAAATACAACTACTCCTGTACCATTTCCTGGTAGCTTAGTTAATTTTGAACGTGGTTTAATCTATGTATTAATTTTAACCGACACAGGTTTATCTATTAAGGAAATTAAATCAGTTCTTCAAACAATAAGACCATCACCGCCTGAAAATATAGATTTATCAGTTTTATCAAATAACAGTGTACAAATTTCATGGAGTTCAGTTTATGGTGCTACTTCATATAAAGTGTATCGTGCAACAGATTCAAATCCAACTTCATTTACTCAAGTAGCTGTAATAAATAACCTTTCTTATACTAATACAGAATTATTATCAGGAAATGTCTATTATTATAAAGTAAGCGCACTAAGCAGTGCAAATTATGAAGGTATCTTATCAAATGCTGTTTCTATAATAATGCCGCCTGCAAATGTACGTGTAACAACAAGTTCAACAGTGAGTATTACTCTAGAGTGGAATTCTTTTGCTGGTATTAATAAATTTAATATATATCGTGCTGATAGCGAAAGTGGAACATTTTCATTAATATATACTGTTTCAAATTCTATTACAAAAATTACTGATACCGATGTTTTACTGGAAACTCGTTATTATTATAGGATAAGTGCTGTTAATGATAACGATGAAGGTTTATTATCAAATGAAGTATCTGGTGAAACTATATCAACTATTCCTGTTAATTTACGTGTTACTTCCAGTTCAAGTATAAGTGTAAATCTTGCATGGAATATTCTTAATGGAGCAACAGGTTATAATGTTTACCGTTCTGTTAATAATTCAGGTACATATACAAAGATAAATAATAATATGTTAACTGCAAATAGTTTTATTGATACAGATCTTTCTCCCTCAACTGTATATTATTATAGAATTAGTTCAATTAATAATGATATTGAAAGTTTGCTTGCTGCTCCAATCAATGCTACTACATTATCAGCTATTCCCGCAAATATTATTATTAATGAAAGTACATTAGAAAGTATTGGCCTTTCATGGAATAATGTTAGTGAAGCAAGTGAATATAATATATACCGTTCTAATAGTGAAAATGAAGGTTTTTCGAAAATAAATAATACTGCTGTTACAACGAATACTTATACAGATACACTACTTGCATCATACACATCTTATTTTTATAAAATAAGTGCTATTGTTTCAGGTATAGAAAGAGAACAGTCAGTGGTTGTAATTGCAAATACAGGTATTATAGTTTCAGGTGCTACTCTTAATGAGCAATTAAATTGGTTACAGGATAATGTTGAAAGTAATAATATATATAAAATTATTGTAAAAGTAGACGAAAATATTGCTCCTAGAACATTATCGTATACAGGTAAAAGCGGTATTAGTATTATTATAAGCGGTGACAGTATTATGCGAAATATTAATCTTACCTCACAAGGTTCTCTTTTCACAATCGGAAGTGGTGTTTTATTGACATTAGAAAGTAATATTACTTTAAATGGCATTACTTCAAATAACAGTCCTATTATTATTAATAACGGTTCATTATATTTACAGAATAATGTTAAAATAACTAATAATTCATCTAACGATTCAACGAGATATGGCGGCGGTGTATATAATGGTGGCACTTTTATAATGAATGGCGGAGAAATTTATGGCAATTCATCATCATATGGCGGCGGTGTATATAACGGTAGTACATTTATAATAAACGAAGGTGAAATTTCAATGAATACTGCTACTTATGGCGGCGGTATATATAATACTGGTAATAGTTTTATTATAAATTCAGTTAAAATTCACAACAACTCGGCAAGTAGTGGCGGAGGTTTATATCTTCAAGGTACTACAGGTTCTTCATTTGTTATTTTTAATGACGGTGAAATTTCTAATAATTCAAGTAGTAACAATGGCGGTGGAATTAGTATTGGTAGTGGTACTTTTACCATGAATGGCGGTAAAATATTCCGTAATAAAGTAGCTGAAGGTACAACTATATTAGGTGGTAGCGGTGGTGGTGTTTATATTACTAGTGGTTCTTTTATTATGAAAGGCGGTGAAATTTCTGGGAATTCTGCTTCAGGTTCAGCAACTTTAAGCGGTGGTGGTGGTATATATGCTATGTTTTTAGATAAACCGATTGTTCGTATGAGCGGCGGCGTTATATATGGCAATAATGCTGCTACGGAATTAAAAAATACCACTGAAGGTAGCGGTGCTTCTCTTTATTACTCTGATTTTAACGGCAGCGCATTACAATATGGCACATTTAACGGAGATAATTTTACTCGAAGAGGTAACCTTAATATTACTAATGATACGATAAGAATAATAAATGGAGTTTTATATACTTATTAATATATTTTTGATAAGGGGAAAGCCTTCCCTCCGCTCCAAAGATTAAGGATGTTCCTCAACTCCTTCTTCAACGGCAAATAAAATATTAGGACAAAATTATTTCTAACGGTTTTGCTCATGCAGCGTTAATTCCATAAAATATTCAGAAACAAGGTATCCTTTGCCTGAATATTTTTATAAAATCGATTATATCTATTCTATTCGTGTAACTGGAGAAAATCTCTCTTTATTGGAAGTTGGTGATATTGAAGAAATAGGGCTTATGAATTTTGAATTATAATTGGAGCTAGGATAGGTCTGATTACTAATTGCAAAGCGCTAGTAGGAACTATTTAAGCCACAATATAGAAAATTCTCCGGCATCTTCCGCCTCTTTCATTTCCTCATCCTTAGTAACAAGAGAAACGCCAAGGCTTTTAGCTGTTGCGGCAGCAAAAGTGTCTGCTAGAGACATAGAATAAGTTGTTTTGAACCTCGACGCGTCCTTGATAATTTCACGGGAAACGTTGTGAAAAATAGTTATCGGTGAATTATAAATGCTTTCCAAAACAATTTCGGCATGCTCAATACCCTTGATATAAATCCGGTCGTAATAAACTTCCATAACTTGAATGCTGCTCATAAACAAACGATCTGTACCATCGCTTGCCTTAGTCATTAATTCAGCAACAATATCAGCGCCTTCTTCTTCATTAAAAAGTGCAATCAGAGCGCAAGAATCAAGAACATAGTCCATAATTATTAATCCTTGATTCTATATGGGTTATCTTTAGTTTGTCCGTTTTCATATGCTTTATCTGCTCGTTTACGCTTAAAATACGCATCTATAGTATCAAGCCCTTTGCATGATCCTCTTAATGCCAAAAGAGATATGACTTCTTTTGATTTTTCCTCTTTTTTCACAAATGGGATAACATTCAATTCTATTCTCGCTCTTCCTGCAGGTACTTCACGAGGAACTTCTAGTGTAATTCGGCGGTTGGCCGGAATGTCTACAGTTTGCGTAATGGTCATGAATCAAATATATCATAAAAATTTACAGGAAGCAAGGGAACGCAATTATTAATCTCATTGTAATTTGCCTCTCAACCTTCTCATTTCCAATAAAATAAACCATGGATTGCGATTGCGTCGTAATTGGGGCACCCAAGTCTGCACCGTGTTAAGTGGTGCGCTCGAGGGAAACCTCATTGCCTGTTCGCAGTGGTTCGAGTAGTAAAGAGGAAGAGAAGAATATTTACCAATTAACTGTTGAAGAATGGAAAAATCTAAGGTCACAATTTGTGATCTTTAATCAGGACACTAGAAAATACAAACCTTTCGCATTTACAGAACATGGAATTTTAATGCTGTCTAGCATATTAAATTCTGGCAGAGCGATAGAAATAAACATCCAAATAATGCGTGTTTTCGTAAAATTGCGTCATTACGTCTTTTCAAAAAGCGATAAAAACAACCAAATTGCAGAACTTCGTAAGCTTCTTATGCTCCACATAGAAAATACAGATTATAAACTTCTGGAACATGATAAAACAATAAAGCAAATAATCTTTGCCTTAAATAATCTTATCGAAAAACCGCCAAAAACTAAACAAATAGGGTTTAATGCGAATTAGATTTATAACACGACCTTGCAAAGGTAACATCGTGTTTGGCAGATGAGGTTACAACACCATATCTACTCCTCAACCTTCCCCATCCTTCTCATTTCCACTAAAATAAACCATGGACTACGACTGCATCATCATTGGCGGAGGCCATGCCGGAATCGAAGCGTCTCTTGCAGCCTCGCGCCTTGGCTTTTCTACGCTTCTCATTACGCAGAACCCGGATAAAATTGGGGCGCTTTCCTGTAACCCCGCGGTCGGCGGTTTGTCAAAGGGGAACCTTGTGCGGGAAGTTGACGCTCTTGGCGGAGAGATGGCAAAGCTGATTGACGCGACAATGATCCAATACAGAGTGCTCAACCGTTCCCGCGGGCCTGCGGTACAGGCGCCGCGGGCGCAGGCGGACAAACACGCGTATCAGGCGGAGGCGCGTTCTGTTTTAGAAAAGCAAAAAAATCTTACGATTTTTATGGATACGGTTATCGATTTTATTATTGACGGTGATATATACGCAGCTAATACTGCCGCAGAAATTTCTGCCGCAAAAATTGCAGGCGTTATTACTCAGCGTGGTCATCGCATAACAGCGCGGACTGTTATTCTCGCTTCGGGTACTTTCATGGAAGGTAAAATATTTATCGGCGAGTTTGACGCGCCTGAGGGGAGGCTTGGCGAAGAAGCGGCTGTCGGGCTTGGCGCGTCATTGCGGCGGCTTGGCTTTCCTGTGGGACGCTTAAAAACCGGCACTCCGGCGCGGATTGCGAGCAGTTCCATCGATTTTTCTAAAATGGAAAAACAGGACGGCGATGAGATGCAGCCCTTTTCTTTTGACACTGACAGTGTAATTAATAAACCGTCTGCGCTTCGCAGAAGCGAACCTTGCTGGATCACTTACACAACAGCAAAGACGCATGAAATTATCAAGGCGAATATTCACCGTTCGCCGCTTTTCGGCGGAAAAATAATTGGCGCGGGAGCGCGTTACTGTCCGAGTATCGAAGACAAAGTTATGCGCTTTCCTGAGCGCGAAAGGCATCACATTTTTATCGAGCCGGAAGGTCTTTCAACTAACGAGATGTACATGAACGGCGCGTCGAGTTCTCTGCCTGAGGATGTTCAGCGCGATTTTATTCACAGCATACCCGGTCTTGAAGAAGCGCACATTGTACGCCCTGCTTATGCTGTCGAGTACGATTATCTTGATCCGCTAGATTTATTTCCGTCACTTGAGTCTAAACGTCTTTCCGGATTTTTTGTGGCAGGGCAGACGAACGGCAGTTCCGGTTATGAAGAAGCCGCAGCGCAGGGAATTATGGCAGGCATTAACGCCGCGATGAAAATGCAGAATAAACCGCCTTTGGTGCTTGGCCGCGCTGAAGCGTACATCGGCGTACTTGTTGATGATCTTACAACATTGGGAACAAAAGAGCCTTACCGCATGTTTACAAGCCGCGCCGAACACAGATTGATGCTTCGCCATGACACGGCGGATACGCGGCTTACTCCCAAAGGACGCGAGGCTGGACTTATTGATGACAGCCGCTGGGAACGCTTTTTGAAAAAGACAAAAATGTTAGATGAAATAAAAGAACTTCTCGCGCAGCGTAACAATGAAGAAGACATGTCCGGTTACCCGGCGGAATTGGTAGAGCGCGCGCTATTGGATAAAAAGTACGCTGGCTATATAGAGAAAGAAAATCGCTTTGCCGCGAAAGCCGCTAAAATGGATGCGATTAAACTAGCTGTTAATTTGGATTACAAATCCATCAACGGGCTTTCGTCAGAGGCGAAGGAAAAACTGGCAGCTGTTAAACCGCTTAATGTAGGGCAGGCCGCGCGAATTCCCGGCGTGCGGCAGGGTGACATCGCTCTGTTGATTATTCTGGCGAATAAAAAGTAAAATATATACAATATATGAAGACTTTGTGGGGGAGCGCGGCGTTAAACTTTCAGGCGGTCAAAAGCAGCGTATCGCAATCGCGCGCGCGGTGTTGTGTCAGTCGCCGGTTCTCATTCTTGATGAAGCCACCGCTTCTGTCGATTTGCATACAGAAGCGCAGATTCAGCAGGCGATAAACGATTTAGCGGGAAGCCGGACAATTGTAATTATCGCGCACAGGCTGTCAACCATTCGAAACGCGGATGTTATTTTTGTTTTTGAAAAAGGACGCATTGTGCAATCAGGCAGTCATCATGAATTAATGACGCAGGACGGTTTATACAAACAGTTGTGCAAGGTGCAGGAAAACTAGTTACTTTTCTTTTTATAAAATAATAAAACTTTTTCTTGCAAAAATTTCATGATTGGTTTACACTAAATATAATTTTACTATTAAGGAGAAAATTATGTCAGCAAAGTTTACTGTTTATAAGGATAAATCAGGTAAATTCCGTTTTAACCTTAAAGCCGCCAACGGTGAAATAATTGCCGTAGGTGAGAGTTATCCCGATAAGAAATCATGCTTAAAAGGCGTGGCTTCTATTCAAAAGAACGCAGCCGGCGCGAAGATCGTCGATTCTACTGTCGAGGACGCTTCAAAGGCCGATAAGCCAAAAGCTGCAAAAGCAAAACCAAAGGCCAAAAAAGCCGCCGCGTCAAAAGCGAAAAAACCCGCCGCTTCAAAAGCCGCTGCGCCAAAAGCTGCCGCGCCAAAACCAGCCGCTCCTAAACCCGCAGCTCCCAAACCAGCCGCGCCTGCAGCAACCGAAGTACAAACTCAAAACTGATTAATAAAAAACCCGCGTCACAAACACGAGGAGACGCCTTGTGACGCGGGCTTAAAAAAAAATTTTTTAAATACTAAAATGACGCGCGTTTTGTTGCGGCCGTTCGCGCTGTTTAACGCTGAGCGGCCGCAGGTTATACGCTATTTATCTGCTATTCTCTTTGTGATAATTGGCTGAATAACCGCCATGCCGTATTCGCCGATTATGTTTGCTCTTACATAAGAGCCGACTTGCGGTTCAATTTCCGCGTCCAAAAGATTTAATGTTCCGGTGCCGCCGGTTGTTGTATGAATTACTTTACCTTCGGAAATCCAGTCAATCCTGTCGGCGTCTGTAGCGGTAATCGTGATGGTTTCCGCGTTTTTATCAACTGTAATGCCGGATATTCTCGGACGGTTAGTATCCTGGGGAGGAGAGCTGCTTACCCTTGTGAGCAAGGTAGGACTTTCTACAGTGCCTTCCACGCCTACACGTTCGTTATAAGCTGCGCATGTTACCATGTATGAATGGCCTCCAATCATTGCCGCTCTGAAGTTTGTAAGAGAATTTTCGGGCATTAACATTATATTGTAATTAACCGCGATGGCGCCGTTACTGTGCGAGTCGTCATTCGCATAACCCCAGATGGTTCGTCCCGATGGAATGACAGTCTTAAGAATGTTATCCCAAAGAATACGGTCGTGGCGTGAATCCTGATCCCTTCTATTAAAGATTTCCATTCCTACAAGAGTGTTGGCAGGATATTTTTGATACAAGTTGACGTATCTTCGCACCCATGTGGACATATTAGACGGATTTGCAAGGTCACTTGCGCCGCCATGTTTGTAGTTCTGCGCGTTGGTGGAACGGCCGGGATGGTTAATAAAGAAAATTGCGCCTGAGTCATTGGCGTCCGCCAATCCTGCGTCAATTCCTTTTGTCCATGCTTTGGGAACAGCCGGCATTGTGTCCTTTCCCGCTCCCCAAAAAAAGACATTGGCTTCATCAGGAGTAGGATCGCCGCCTATTGCCAGTTCGGCTGAACATGGCACAAGAAGCATCGGTCTGTTTTCTCTGTTTGCTCCCGCATCCAGTTCGGCGATTCTGGCCGCTGTAAGCGAGGTTAACTCTGTGCCGTTATACGATGTCTGTAAATAATCTGTGGTGATAAAATCCAAATATACCTCAGTTACGCCGACACGTTTCCAGACATGATCTGTAGTGGCGAGAATATCGTAACCTGCCGCATAATGCGCATCAACCGAGCCGGATAACGCAACGCTGCCGTCGCTGTTTGTAGTATGAGAATGCAAGGCGGCTTTGTACTGGCCAAAAGCGCTCCAGTTTACATTTTCATAAGGCGATGTGATGTCAAATACTCCTTTTGAACCGCTTTCACCGCAGCTTACAACAGAAAACGCAAGAAACGAAATTACGGCAATAATTGTGAAAAACATATTCAAACGTCTTTTCATTTAATACCTCTTTTTAGTTAATAACTGAGGCTGTTCTAAAAACAGCCTCAGTCGAAAACATGCGCCTAGTGCCGGTATCCGGCGCCGGGCATTTGTTTTGTTATCTTAGGGCAATTCCGGCTGCATTCCGACTACTCTAATTTCAATAGTGTCGATTCTGACCACCTGGACAGCACCATTGGTAGGACGCGGCTGGATTCGGATTGTATCACCTGCGAGTTCAGGATTTGCACCTGTTCTGGGTATAGTAGCAGTTATCTCAAAACTCGAATCAAGAACAGCAGCGGTATAGAAATCGCCTGCTCCACCCATAGAACCATTAAGGTTAAGTTGTAATCTCGCGTCTGATCCGCCTGCGATAACAGTACCAGCAACTTTTATTTCATAAATAAAGTCTGCTGTTTTAAGTCCTAAACCATTGCTTGCAGTACCAATGATTATATGAAATTGTTGTGTATCATTACCGTTAACAGATATTATTGCAGGGTTATTTACATCAGTTCTGTCGATTACAAGCAAATGTGTATTAACGGTGCCGGAACTTGTATGTACAGGAGCAAATGTACTAACGCTGGAACTTATCCGGCCATAACCATCATAGGGTTTGGCTTCAGCACGATCAGCTTCGGCAGCCGCGTAAGCTGCGAACCCTTTTGCTCTGTCAGTTAAAAGGTAATCTTTATCCAAGTCCCATGCTACCGAAGCTTCAAACGCTCCTATAGCCATAGTCAAATTAGCCGTTACCTGCTCTGTGCCTGCGCCTCTGTTCAGTTTTACTTTAAATACAAAACTGCCGTTTCCACCTTCCGACCACGGAGTGAAGGATACTGTTTCAATCAGCGTTGTTACGGTTTTGTTCGGTAACTGCGAAATGATGAGATCATCCACATAATGCGCCGCGTCTATCGCTTTATTGCTGTTGTTAACTTTGCCGCCTGTGAAATTCATGCTTTCAACTGCGGTTTTCGCTGTACTAATAATTGTGTCACATTCACAAACATCTGCGCACAATGTGCATCCTTCCGCTTCAATTAATTTAATGTTGGTAATCTGCATGGTACAAGCGTTACTATGTTCATAAATGCTTAAGTACACTACTTCGGTATTGTATTTTAAGGCTTCCAAAGGATCTATCAGTAATATAATTTTCTGTTTTGTTTCCGGATTAGCTATAGGCGGTACAGTCATCTTGCCGTCTACTTCTACAGCCGCGGCAGGTTTACTAATCTGACCTGTCGCAAGGAAACCATTATCGGAACCTTTCGGATACTCCTGACCTGATCCGCCGGTTTCGTGCGATGAGAAACTGCCGGTAAATGCGGTGGTCCTTGCAATAAGCGCAAGCCGCCTGTCTTCTGTGCCGGGATCAGACATAAGCTGGTAATCAAATTCAATTGAAGCATAGCTTGATAATCGTTTGCCGCCTAAATCTACCGCAAACCATGGGTAACTGGATCTATGATTTGCTGTTCCTGTGTACTCGAAACCATTCGTAATTGGTTTGATAGTACCGGTCTGCACGTATAACAATACATTTTGCGTTACATCAGTATCGCCGGATATTGTGATATTCGCACTCGGAGGAGTTATTACCCAAAGCTCAACTAATGTAATAATTTGACCATTGTACGGATTAAGATCTAAACCGGTATTTTCGCCAAGCAGGTTAATAATTCCATTAGGTCCTGTGTGCGGAATATTTGAAGCGCGGTTGTTCGCAGGATCAGTTAAACCGCCCAAGCCGTTCGCGCCGCCAATTAAACTTGGAACTTTGTTAATCTGTCCGCAGTCTGCCCAGCTTGATCTGTCATTTCCCAATGTATTGCGTGTCCATATTCTTAACACGACCTGGGCAGGCTCTTCAACTTTTTCAATTTCTTCCAGAATTAATTCTAACGCGTCGCCTGTTATTTCTCCCTTGCCTGCAGCTACATCGCCGAAATAACCAAAGGTTATCGGTATAACCGCAATGAAGCCGTCAGCCTTTCCTTCTTGATCCAGACCGCGTACATTATTTGGCGGGTACGGAGGCGCTGTCGGCCTTACAGGAGGCACTCTTTCTTCCATCGGTTCCAGCAGTTCAATTTTCATCAGCTTGTCGCCGTTATTAGCAGGGACGAATACTGTAAGTTTGGTACCGCCGACTCCAAGTAAATCAAGACACCATTCCAGCTCAACATCAATTTGATAAACAAGTCCGGCAGTTTGAGGCGACCAAAGACCGATTACCTTTGCGTCCGCCGATGAAGTTGCCGTTCCTATTGAACCAATAGCCCAGTTATTGCGGTTTGAACCGTTTGGGGTGCCTGTTGCGTCAAAATATAAACGAAGTACGCTGCCTTCTTCTGCTGCGCGTAATTTAGTAATAATTTCGCCTTCGATATCCCAGAAAGAAGCATTCGGATCATCCGTCATAAACTTTGCGTCTACTTCGCTGAAATCCCATGATTCTGTTACTTCAAAAGCCGTATCTTCCCAGATTGCATAATAATCTGTGTCTACATCATGTGTTGTTGACGAAGTAAGCATGGTTCCCGATCCGTCTTCCTCGGTGTTCCATCCCTTCAGCTCATGATCAACATACGTTGCCGAAGGAGGAGTAACTGTATTGCCTCTTTTAATTGTTACCGGTATTTGAGTCGCAAAGGCATTTCCAGTAAATTCACCATCTCCTACATGGAAAGTGATCACAACATCTCCGCCGGAGTCACCTGCACATCCAGTGAACACAAGTCCGGCAGCCAAAATGATTGAAAAAAGAATCAACCATATTCTTTTCATCTTAGACCTCCAAAAATAAAATTATTTCTTTATTATGTTTTCAAAACAGGTCTAAAAAAATCACCTTAATGGGTGAAAAACGGGTGAAATATGGGTGAAGCAATTTTAAAATTAAATTAACTAAATAGGCGGACAGCTGCAGGGTCTTCGGTGTCTATTTGTTGTAAAATCTTACGTCCCAGAATTTCAAGTTGAATTCCCTGGTGGTATAGCCGTGGATTTGGAAAAATTCAATATTCTCTTTAATAAAGGGAAGCGGGCTGCCCCAGTTTGGCGATTGGGTAAGGTCTTCCTCGTTAATGGATATGGTTTCTATCATGCTGTTTTTGGTCGTGAACGGTTTGCGGTAATGATTAAATTCGCCGTTTACTCTGGTGTCCCTTGTCGGTATCATCACTACGTAGGTGTTTCCGTCGCCTAAAACCTTAAAAGAAAAGCGTTTCATTTTTTTCATGATTTCAAGGGTGGAAGGATCGGGAATGGCGTATATTCCGGCATAAACGTCGTTGATGGGAGACAGCTTCCCGGTCATGGATATCGTAGGATAGTATATCCCCTCAATCTGCTCAATTTGCTCTGTTACATGAATTTCGGAGCCTAATTTGTCCTTATTTAATATCCAGCGGGTAAATACAGCGGGCGAATTGATCTCTGCCCCCCCCCCCCCC
>Ga0209755_10000352_pt1 | contig 86648 bp, 76 predicted proteins | sample TergutCo191P1_FD_187301 | JGI IMG/M metagenome (GOLD analysis project Ga0209755, IMG submission 187301) | Cornitermes sp. P1 segment gut microbial communities from Petit-Saut dam, French Guiana - Co191P1 (SPAdes) (version 2) | ecosystem: Host-associated > Arthropoda: Insects > Digestive system...
TCACCATGATTCACGTTATAAGATAGCAGAACTCTCGGCGAACCATTGTCCTGCGGTATCCAATCCGCGTATAACAGAGTGGCCACTGCCGGAGAACTGTTTCATCTAAAGCCGCTCCATGCTTCTTACAACTTAATAATAAAAATATGTGTGCGTATGCCCAGGTGATTGGTCAGACAGGACTTGACAGGTCACTACATAACAGTGCGCCGCCGTTTTGAGTAAAATCTTTACAGCCTATAACGACTTTTTCCATGCCTTTTGCCGTCTTAAAGTAGCCCAATGCTGTTTCTTGGGCATTCATGCCGCAAGCCTCAAAAATTCTCGAACCAATATGCTCAGAAAACTGATTATTCATGTAACTCAGCACATTTCTTTTATCACGGATGGGGTCGGGATATTTAATCATGTACACTTCGTTTTCGTAAAGAATGGTGGTTTTTACTTCTGAGCCACGAAATTTATTAAATATTTCCTTGCCCTTGTTGAAATCAATCATACAGCAGTTCCTCCGTATGCTCACGGATTTCAAGGGCTGTGTTTTGTGTTATCGCGCCTTCTAATGTGCGGTGCTTAAGCGTAAAAAACAAATCAATGCCGTGTTTTTTAAGATTGACACGATTGCCGAGAGTCTTTTCATTTGTGTAGGCTTCATGCAATTTATAAAAGGTGTCCAGTTCCCCGGAAAGCCCCAATATTTGGGTGAAATCTTCCGGGTTATATTTATAAGCGGTTTTTACCAAAGTAATGCCCCTTTCGCACAACGCATAAGGTGTTCGTGCCTTGCTTGCACCTTTAGTATAGCATGAATGGGTTAATAATGCAGTATCCGTTTGCAATAAAAAGCGGCGCATTCTCATTATAAAACTACGCCGCAAAGTGTTAAAATAATTCATAATCTGACAAATTCCGGCAATGAAACAATGGACGGCCATCCGGTTTTGCGGATTACCGCTGGGGATATGCAATGAACCCCAAAACCCGACTTGTGGGCTTATAATCCCATCTGTAGGGCTTTGGGGTTGATTGATTAGCTTGGTTGTGCTTGTTTCCTTAATTCGGCAAGGCGGGCATCGGTTATCCCTGCGGTTTTCCGCATTGTTTCTATAAGTTCGGGCTGGGCGTTATTTTGAATAGCCGTGACTATCATTTCTTCCATGCCTGTAGCTTTTGCACTCTCGGCATCATTTTGCCTTGCTTCGTCAATCTCTTGTTGAGAGTATCGGCGTTTGGGTTGCCCTGTAATCTGTATATTACTCTAAACTATCAATGGCGTGTATGGATTGTTCTTTTTGATTAAATAATAACTTGCGTTTATTAGGAATCAGGTCAAATTTACAAACTCCGTTTTCATAATCAAAATGCCAATTAAAAAACTGCATGGAATCCGTACCCAACAAAAATTTAAAGGGAAGGCTAAGGCTAGTGAGCACAGGCCAGTTATAGCCCACCCAACCACCTATTTGAATCTCGGGTAATATAACTTCGTAGCAATCATCAACAGGTAACCCCGAAGCCACAGTTGGACGGGCATCGCCTTCCAACCGCTTGCCTGATTTTATCCAATTCTTATTGTAACCCAAATCGAGTAGCCAGTCTTTGCTGATGGTTGTGCAATTTGCGCCTGTGTCTATTTTGTAGTCTTTGGATAGCATGGTGGATGTGCCGCTTTGCTTTACATAAAGAGGGATTACCGCAAATCCAAGCTGGTCAAATTTAATTTTAGCCACCTACGACAATCCCCCCTAAACTGCGCCTGTGGTTAAGCCCGTCAACCACACCACTAAAGGGCAACGCAAGGCTTACAACCAAAGCGCACAACTCGCGCTCTTCGTCCCCCACATAAAGGACGGTTCCTACATCATCTGACAAATTCATGCTATCCATTTGCATAATAATAAACGCTTCGGGATAACGTGCCGAAGCTTCATTTCTTGTCATGCGTAAAGCCGGTTCAATTTTTTTATACATGAAAAGACCTCCATTCAAATTCCGGCAATGAAACACAGCTCATTATAACAAGACGGCACACCACGGTCAAAACAGATAAGTAAGCGAGCGCACTGATATACAGTATCGACAAGTCGAAACTGTTGTGCGCTCCGTTGGGTAATAATGAAACAATGGACGGCCGTCCGGTTTTGCAGGGTTGTGGCTGTGTTGTGCCCGCGCTGGTGAAGGGCCTGCGCAGGTAGGGTGAGCATTTCGTATGCACTGCCTCGCGAGTATTAGTATAAATACGCAGTGTATACGCGCCTTCCCCCCTTCGTAAGCGGGACACAGATGGTGCGGGTGGTGCGGTACAACGCAAGGCAGGGGGTTGTGAGCGCAGTGGCGCAGCGGAACGGACGCATACCCGAGGGTACACATCTTCTGGTCTGGCCGATTCGGCGCGAAACGCCTTTCAATGGGTTGCGAGCGCATAGTAGCACACATGGAGAAACTTGTTCTAAGAAAATGTCCGCATATATAGTCGAATAAAATGCAAACATTCTTTACTGTATCCATGTTCATAGTAATATGTCATAAATAAAATCATAACATCGACAATTTAGTGTACAATGTGCACAAAGTGGATGAAATTACCGCTGGAGTCTACTGTCGGAAAAGTAATGAAGAGGGGGAATTACTATTAAAAAACAAGATGTGTGCAAACGAGCAATCTCGCTGGTGGTGGCCTTTGTCATGACATTTGCGCTGTGAAAAAGCCAAGGATATATCTTGACAGCTGTTGTTTTAACCGCCCTTTTGACGACTTGACTCAAGAACGGGTACGCCTTGAAAGTGAAGCGGTGCTTTCCATTATCAATCAATGTGAACTCGGCAGGTGGGATATTTACAAGGGTGACGTGTTGGACGAAGAAATGAATAGGATGACAAATGTATTTAAGAAATTGAAGGTAATGCGATTATACTCCTCAGCGACATTGTTCATTGAAATAAATGACACAATAATCAACAGAGCTAAATATTTTCAAAATGAGTTTAAAACAGGTACGTTTGATTCGTTGCACTTAGCGAGTGCAGAGTATGCCGGCGCAAGTATTTTGCTGACTACTGACATGAAGTTCATACGGCGAATGTTTGCATCAGATATGGCTATTCGAGTTACCAACCCTGTGGTTTGGTTGACGGAGGTGATGTTTAGTGATTAATGATTTACCTGCTATCAGAGAGAAGGGCTTTAACGTGCTAACAAAGGAATTGGGCCCTTCTGGCATGGCGGTGTTTATCCGTCAACTTGAAAATGGAAGTGGGAACTATACGGAGGAACGCCAACAATTGCACCAAGATGTATCCATTGACGACATCGTTGCAAGTATAAAATCTAACCGTCGGGGCCTACCGACGGAAAAATAATGAAAAAGGGGAATTAAAATGAGAAAACGAGATGTGTGCAAACGAGCAATCGCGCTGATGGTGGCCTTTGTCATGACATTTGCCCTCTGGACGTTCACCCCCGTAATGGCTGGGGAAGACGGCGAGGGCAATTTTATTTCCACTGGCTCCCCCCCCCCCCCCCCCTCCTATGATTATGCGTGCCTCTGCGATGATGACGCGCAGGACCCGGACTGCAAGGCACTCCAGCCCCCGGCACCTGAATGCGGGTATGCGGACTGTGCGGTGTGCGCCCCACCGGTGTACATCCCGGCGGTAAAGTGCGGGGATTATGGAACCGATGACTGCACCTGCACCATAATTGACCCGGTGAAGTGCGGGGACTATGGAACCGATGACTGCACCTGCACCGTAATTGACCCGGTGAAATGCGGGGACTATGGAACCGATGACTGCACCTGCACCATAATTGACCCGGTAAAATGCGGGGACTACGGAACCGATGACTGCACTTGCACCATAATTGACCCGGTGAAATGCGGGTATGACTATCCCTACTGCGTGTGCGCAGATGAAGATAAAGACGCTTGCGAATGCTATGGTACGGAATATTGCGAATGTGAATACGAAGATTTTATCGGCCCGGTGCTTCCTGATGTGGGAATGGGGCTGTTTTTATTGCCGATGGCGATTAGTATTACGCCGTTTAATGCCGCCTGGACAGCAAGCACAGCGGGTCTTGTGAATACGTTGCCCACAACGGATAACAATGGAGTACCTTGGAATATCAATTCCGATGGTGATGCGCTAACCGTGGTTTCAGGTGCATTGCAATTAGTAGCTACTGCTGGTTGGCATGGCATTGATTTCTCGAATCCTCAAATTGGTGGAGGCCATCGGTGGCCGGACGGTCAAACCGCTTGGACAGTGGGACAGCGGATTGTTATCCGAGGTGTTTTGGATAGCGCGACTGGTGCCAATCCACGGATGCTATTGCAAGGACGAGCTGGAGCAGAAGGCTGGTTTCTCCAAAGCGGGGATTTGTCAAACGGCGCATATTTCGAACTTGCGTTTGAAATTACAGCAGAAAATCACGCGCAGATAGTTGCTCAAAATGGCTTTAGGCTTCGCTTGCTTCAAGATGCTATGGTTCCTGCAACCTTCCGTGTGATGGAATTGTGGGTAGGTATGGCTCCAACAGGCCCTAACTGGACAGCAAGCACAACGGGTCTTGTGAATACGTTGCCCACAACGGATAACAATGGAGTACCTTGGAATATCGGTTCCGATGGTGATGCGCTAACCGTGGTTTCAGGTGCATTGCAATTAGTAGCTACTGCTGGTTGGCATGGCATTGATTTCTCGAATCCTCAAATTGGTGGAGGCCATCAGTGGCCGGACGGTCAAACCGCTTGGACAGTGGGACAGCGGATTGTTATCCGAGGTGTTTTGGATAGCGCGACTGGTGCCAATCCACGGATGCTATTGCAAGGACGAGCTGGAGCAGAAGGCTGGTTTCTCCAAAGCGGGGATTTGTCAAACGGCGCATATTTCGAACTTGCGTTTGAAATTACAGCAGAAAATCACGCGCAGATAGTTGCTCAAAATGGCTTTAGGCTTCGCTTGCTTCAAGATGCTATGGTTCCTGCAACCTTCCGTGTGATGGAATTGTGGGTAGGTATGGTTGCTCCCGTCGGCCCCGCCACTCTTCAAGGTGCACGCAATATAATACCCGCTGGAAATGCCGCAGGGGGAACCATTCGTCATCATCTATCGGCTATCGGTTCTGCTGCATCTAACGTGTATAGCGCGTATAGTGGTTCTACGATATCGTTGGCAGGAGCATATCCCATTATAAATAACGTCACCGAGAACTGGCATGGTATCAGAATCAACATAGCCAACGCTGGTGCTTCCGTTGGTGATGTCATTGAGATACGGGGACGCACCAGCCATCATGTAACTCATTATATGTATTTTGGTTATGTAGGTGCTAGGCCGTGGGATAATAACGTATTCGGAACCTCCCCTATGAATACCTTCTCATTTACTCGTACTTTGGCCAGTACTAATGACATTATTATATCCGCCAACGTAGGTGGTGTCCGTCCCAATGGATTTTTCTTTAGCATTGACGATGTGTTGATTCATACCCCGGCAGGCCCTCCCCTTGCCGTGCAAGGCCCCTTCACTTGGGAACAGCTTATGGCTCAGGGCTTGGTGTCTACGGGGGGTGCTCATGGAACGCCTACGATATCCGTTTCACACCTTGGCATTGAAGTTGCGGGGCGTACAAACAACTACAGCGGTATCGGATTAAACATTAACGGATTGCGTAACCTGTCCAACAGACCCACTACCGCTGACATTGTTATTCAAGGTAATTTTACCGGTGGTGGCGGCTGGGGGCCTCGCTTTGATATTTGGCGGGATGGCTCTGGCTCGGACTACTTCGAAGGCACCGTCCCTGCTACTGCCGTATTTGCCACCGGTACAACCCATCGCTTGGTAGCAAATAGCGGGGAGCTTGTTCCCAGTTTTAGAGTTACTGCTATCTATGTAGCTGGCAGTAATATTCTGGCCTTGCCGGATGTTGTATTTGATAGGATTGGTGTGCGTGACTGGCTGGGTGCGTACAGGTCTCCCCATTGGGGCTTGTTCTTTGGCACAAGGGGTGCCACTCTTTCTGCCAGTGTCAATTATGTGACTGTAGGAAACAGGGGTACTGGAACTTATGACCATAATAATGGTATGACTTTTAATCTGGATGCCCTGCGTAATTTAGCTATTTCGAACGGTTTAGAACCGGTTATCACTATCCATGGGATTACCAGCGGAACTAGGGTGGACTTGCAGAATGTTACCCAAGGAAATCTTAATACAGAAACCGCTGGGGGGTTAAGTGGTGGGGTGTTCTACCTGGTTATTCCGTCGTATATAGCCAATTCACGCCCCAGTTGGGCGGAGGGTGGTTCAGGCTGGCCTATGCTGGGGACCAATGACGGACACCGCGCCAATTATCAGGTTACTGCCATATTTCTGGGTGGGGTGAATCTGTTTGAACTTTTCCCCGCCGGGGAAGTTCTGTTTAATTTCCCTGATATTGACCCAGAAAATAGTGGTGAAAGGGGAGATTTAATTAACGATTTACGTCTTCAAGTCGGTGGTGCACTCCTATCTTCCCTGCCTACCATGACGGAAAATACCACCGTCCAACACATTAGGACTGCGGTTGACGGCGTTATTAATGCCGCAGTTGGATATTTAACAGCGAGCATTGCCCAAGACCCTAACTGGAATGCGGTCATCATCACATACGGAACAACACCGCCATTATCGGTTGCTGCTCAAAATGAAGTTAATAATGTGATTTCCAACGCACCCTTTAACGTTATACCCCCACCTATTATTGTACCTCCTCAAGTGGGTATAGCCGGTAGAATTGACTTCTGGAAAATTGTCGTGCTTTTCCGTAATCCGTACACTGTTCAGTTAATACAGGTGTCTGTTGCCATCCCCGCTCTTCCCGCACCACCAGGCCCGACCCAACCCGACACCGGCCCCGTACGCGAACAGCTACAGCGGCTCCATGCCCCACAGGTGGATGTGCTGTTCCGTTTGAGTGCTATATTAAATGAAGAGATACAAAGCCTGGACGATTTGCCCATGCTGGGTGTCAATGGTGGTGCCCAGGTGGAGGTACAGCATAACCGGGTCAGCCGGTTGCTGGTGAGCGAACGCACCACCCCCGGCGCGGGCTTGGTGTTGCTACCCAGAATCAGCAACAGGTATCACCTGCAACCTGGGGACGTGGTGCGTGTGGAATTGCGCAACCCCCGGGCGTGGCGGCACAACAGCGAATTTGCCCTGAACATGAACATCCAGGGTCACGCTGTACGCGGGGTACTGCAAAGCGCGGGCAATCCGCCGGTGTTTGACGCGGGTACGTTTGTGCTGGAGCACAGACTGACATTGGAAGACTTTGCGGATATGGAGGGCATCGCCATTGTCACGGGGCAATGGGGAGGCGCGCCCCCCTTCCTTACCGATTATTTTGTGTATGACATTATTATCTCGCGCCCCCGGGAATATACCGTGGCCACCCAGTGGACCATGAGCGAGGCACTGCGCGAGCGCGAAGTGACGCCGGGACGTATAGGCTTTGACACGGTGCCCTTCTTCCGTCCGTATACCACATGGGACGGCCATCAGCGTGCCCGGTCGGAACTGGTGCGCAACGCGCAAGGCGGTATCAGCGTATATACCACGCCCAGTGACAGAAACTGGGAAACCCTGTGGTTCCTGCTTACCAATGAGGGTAATCTGGCCCCCATGGATACGGTGATAATGCGTGGCCGCGCAGGTACGCTACCTGCGGCGGGCTTTGCCGGCATACAGGCCAATGCGCGTATCGGTGCCCACAGGGTGCTGGCGCAGACCGACAACCTGATTGAGTTGGGCGAAGGCGCGGCGTGGGAGCTGGAATTTCAGCTTAGCCAGACGGACATGAGCGAAATGCACAACATGCAATGGGCGCACAACCAGCCCGGCATCGCCTTCAATGCCGCAAGGAGCGGCGCGGCGGCGGGGCAACCCATGAGCTTCTATGTGGATGAAATTATTATCCGGCGTCCTATGGTTTCCGCACGGCGCACGCCGCAAATGGACCCGAGGGAGTTTATGCCCGAGGGCTTTGACGCAGTCACCGTTACCCGCTTTGACATGCATCAGGACCCCTATATCCTCGCCTTGCAAGACGGCGAAGTCACGGCCTTGGCGGGGACGGCCTTCCTTGCCATCGACGGCGACGGGGTGGCGGTGCAGGTGGTTGAACGCAACGGCTTGAATACTTTGCATGTGACCGGACGCACCCAGACCTTCCACGGTATCAATATATTGCATGAGCCCATCGGCTTTGCCGTGGGGGATACCATAACGGTAACGGGGCGCACGGGGGCAAGCTGGCCCGTGGCGGATACCCGCATGGAAATGCTGATTAACTGGTCGCCTTGGACAACGATTAACGGCCCGGACAATCTGGCCCCCAACATGAACTTTACCATCAGCCATACCCTTAGTGCCGCAGATATGGGACACATCCACGAGCGCGGTATGATTCGGATAATCGGCAACGGCTGGGGCGGCGTGAACGTGGCTGATATGGATTTTCATATCTTCTCCATTGAAGTGACCTATACCCAAGGGGTAGATTTGGGCTATGAGGAAACCGTGGTGCGCTTTAATATGCAAGCGGACGAATATCTGATGGGCTTGCGGGTGGGTGCCGTAACCGACCTGGGCGCGACGGAGTTCCTTAGTCTGTCTGGCAATCCCCGTATTATCCTGAACGCACGGAACAACCGGTATCTGCACGTAACCGGACGAACCGCCAACTGGAACGGCGTGGACATCAACGCGCCCGCCATACCCTTCTCCGTGGGCGACACGGTGCGGGTTGTGGGGCGGCTGGGAGGCAATCTGCCAGAGGTGCCCTGGGCGGCTATGATACTCAACTTCGCGCCGGGGGGCTGGTATGAGGCCACCCAGAGCGATAACCTGGCGGGCATAGGCCCCGGCGGCACCTTCGTGCTGGAGCATGTGCTAACGGCGGCCAATGTGGCCACCATTACCAACGCCAACCCGCCGGCTATCCGCATACAAACCAACAACGCGCCCTATATGGACTTCTTCATCGACAATATCGAAGTCATCCACTATGTGGCGGGAGCGGTGAGCGCGCCGTTGATATTCGCCGCGCCTGTAGCACCTCCTGCGGCACCGGTATTGTTGCGCTTTGTCATGGGCCATACCACTTATACCCGCAATGGGATACCCTTCACCTTCAGTGCCGTGCCCTTCATCGAGGGGGGGCGCACCCATGTGCCCGTTGAGGCTATGGTTGACGCGCTGGGGCTTTCCATGGATTTGAACCTGGATGTCACACCTGCACGGGTGGTCATCTATTCGGAAGAAATTACCTTGGTGTTGCGTATGGGCGAAGCCCTGCCCGGCGGCCTGGGTATGCCCATAGTCAGGAACGGGCAGGTGTTTGTCCCCATGCGTTTTATTGCCGAGTATTTCGGCGCGGCGGTTGGACGCACGCGTATCGGCGATACCCAGGAATTTTACCTGACGCGGGGGAATGTATGAAAAAATTGTTTGCACTGACCTTGCTGATTTGTATATGGCTGGGGGTGTCGGGTTGTGGCGCGGCGTATGCCGTCACAACCGGGGTGCAAGTGGAGCCGGTGGTGGGTGCGCCCGCCCCGGCTCCCGCACCTGTGGTGACTACCCCTTCCCCTGCGCCTTCCCCTACCCCCTCGCCTTCCCCTACCCCCACGCCCGCGCCTGTGCCCTTGGTTGACCCGGCTTCCGTTTCCTTTGAGACGGGGACTTATGGCTTCACCGGGCGGGGCGGCAGTGCGGTGGCTCGTACCCGGGACGCCGCCCACACGGGACGCTACGCGCTACGTATCACCGGGCGCACTGCGGACTGGAACGGTATCATTGTGGCGGTGCCGGATGCACAGCCGGAAATGGAGCTGGAGTTTATCGTGTGGGTGAAGCCCGCCGGGGACGCCGCCGTCAATTTTGTGCTGTCGCTGGAGTTTAACGGCGGGAGTAACCCCTTCTGGCGTACTTTTGACGGGGTTTCTTCCCGGGTGACGGCCCAGCCGGGGGTGTGGACCCAGATGCGGGGGACGTATTTCCTCCCGGCGGCTTTTTACACGGTTTCCGTGTATGTGGAGACCCGGGACGCGGCACGGGTGGATTTTTATATCGACGACGCCTTGGTGCGGCCCGCTGTGACGGAAACGGCCTTTGACGCGACCTTGCCGCGCCTCCACGAGGTGTGGGCGGATTATTTTCTCATTGGTACGGCGGTGATGCCACGGGATATGGTGGGTACGCGCTTCGCGCTGGTTTCCCACCATTTTAATACCCTGACGGCGGCGAACCATATGAAGCCCGACCATTTGCAACCCAGCCCGGGGAATTTCCGCTGGGAGGTAGCCGACGAAATGCTGGAAGCCGCCTTGGACAATGATATGTATATGATTGGCCATACCTTGGCGTGGCATAGCCAGTCTCCGGCGTGGATGAACCCGGCGGGTATTCCACGGGATGAGGCCATACGGATACTGGAGGCCCACATCACGGAGGTAGTGACCCGGTACCGGGGGCGTATAATCGTGTGGGATGTGGTGAACGAAGCCTTCCCCAGCTCTGTGCAGTTGGCCAACGCCCACAACTGGCGGGCCAATTTGCGCCAGACCCCGTGGCTGGCCGCCATCGGCTATGAGTATATTGAAATCGCTTTCCGCGCCGCCCACGCGGCAGACCCCTACGCCAAGCTGATTTACAACGACTATAACCTGGACTCCCCCGGCAAGCGGGAGGCAGTGTTCCATATGATACAGGAATTGCTGGAACGGGGCGTGCCCATCCATGGGGTGGGGATGCAAGCCCATTATAATATGAACACGCGCCCCGCCAATGTGGAGGCGTCTATTGAACGCTTCGCGGAGCTGGGCATTTCGGTGAGCATCACCGAGCTGGACATTACCGTGCAGGGCGCGCTGGGCAACGACAGCCTTACCGAGGGGCAGGAGTTTAACCAGGCGGTGCTCTTCGCGGAGCTGTTTCGGATTTTCCAGCGGCACAGCGACGTGATTCACCGCGTTACCTTCTGGGGGATATGTGACCCCACCAGCTGGCGGGCGGACCGTTTTCCCTTGCTGTTTAACGCGGATTTGAGCGGGAAGTGGGCATTGGACGCCGTCCTTGACCCTGAAGGCTTTCTGCGGGAATGGGGTGTACTGCGATGAAAATATTGTTTGTGTTGCTGTTTCTGTTCTTGGTGTTGGCTTCGATGCTTTCGGCGTGCGGGAGGGGAGAGGGGACCGCTCCCGCGGTAGTGGAAACACCGGCTCCCCCAACCCCGGCACCTACACCAGAGCCTACCCCAGCACCCACACCGGAACCGACGCCGGAGCCCGTACCGGAGCCTGTGGCCGACCCCGTACCGGAGGCCACGCCAGAGCCCACCCCGGAGCCGGAGCCCACACCGGAACCGGAACCCACCCCCACGCCGGAGGCTACTCCCGCGCCTACCCCTACCCCCGCCCCCGCTGGGAACCGCCCCGCCGGGACGCGCTTCACTTTGGCCACGGACACCCACGTGCAGGGCTTAGAAATGGGCGCGGACAGCACCACGGCGGATATTCTGGGCCCCTCCCCGTATTTGACACAGGCGGGTAATCCCATGTATACCATCGTGACCAACCCCCTGGGCGGGAACGCGATACAGGTGTCCAACCGAGCCGCCGACCACTATTCCATTGATATTCTCACCGAGGCGTTGGGGCTGAATTTGGCCGCCAACGAGTACCGGGTGGTTATCCGGGGGACGGTGACTTCGCCCCCCGAGGGAACCCATGTGATTTTTGGCGGGTCGGCCAGCCCGTGGAATTGGCTGGCTTCCGCACAGCCGGGTGCCAACGGTGCCTTTACCATAGACGGGACGATATCCAACGCGGCCATGGCGGCCACCGACGGGGGCGCGGCGCAGTTTAGCCGTGCGTTCCGCTTGCAAACCAACAATACCGCCACCTTCACCGTCCATGAGATTTCCATAACGCGGCGCGGCGCGGCACAGGCGGCAACCCCGCCGGCCCAGCCCCCGGCCCAACCCCCGGCAAATGTGCCGCCGCGTCCGGCGGGGGTATTGTTCTCTTTGGCACACGACGCACACATACAGGGCTTGGAAATGGGCGCGGACAGCAATACCGCCGATGTGGTCAACCCTTCCCCCAACCTGACCCAGGCGGGGAACCCCATGTTTACCGTGGTGGCCAATCCCCTGGGGGGGAACGCCATACAGGTGTCTGGCCGGGCCCAATCCTACCATACCATTGACATTATGGCCGCACCCTTGGGGATGAACCTGAATGCCAACGAATACCGGGTGGTTATCCGGGGGACGGTGGCTTCGCCCCCTGCGGGCACCCATGTGATTTTGGGCGGCTCGGCCAGCCCGTGGAACTGGCTGATTTCCACACAGCCCGGTGCGGGCGGGGCCTTTACCCTGGACGGCACCATTTCCGCCGCGACCATGGCGGCCACCGACGGGGGCGCGGCACAGTTCAACCGTGCCTTCCGCTTGCAGACCAACAACACCGCCACCTTCACCGTACATGAAATTACCATATCCCGGGGTGCCGCCGCCGGTGCGGCCCCGCCGGCACAGCCCCCCACGGCTCCCCCGGCCGCCATACCGCCCCGCCCGGCGGGTGTGGTGTTCTCTCTGGCTACGGATGGCCATGTGCAGGGCTTGCCCATGGGCGCGGATAGTACCACCGCCGATATTTTGGGCCCGTCCCGCTATATGAGGCAAGCGGGCAATCCCATGTATACCATTGTCACCAACCCCCACGGCGGCAACGCCATACGGGTTTCCGGCCGGAGCGGCGACTGGTATTCCATAGACATCATCACGTCGGCCTTGGGCCTTGACCTGGACGCCAACGAATACAGCGTGCGCATACGCGGCAGTGCGGCGTCGGCCCCGGCGGATACCCATGTGATTTTCGGCGGCGCGGTGAGCCCGTGGAACTGGCTGGCCTCCGCACAGCCCGGCGCGGGCGGTGCCTTCACCATCGAGGGCACCATTTCCGCCGCCACCATAGCAGACACCGACGGCGGCGCGGCGCAGTTCGCCAATGCCTTCCGCTTGCAGACCAATAACACCGCCACGTTTACGATGTATGAAATCGAGATACGGCGTAGGTGATATTTCGGGGGCTTCGCCCCCGAACCCCCACGAGCTTTTGAAAAAGCTCGACCAAAACTTTAATAAAAAAGCCGCGAATCGCGGCTTTTTTGGTAGTTTTTGTCAAAATTTTTCAAAAATTTTGCATCCTCTTTTTTGCTTGGGCTATGAAGGCGTAATTCATAACGAATCCCCACCCAAAACAATTGCTTCGGAATTACGCCTATGCTACACTCACAAAAAAGCGCGAGGTGAATCCTATGAAATGTACTATAAAAATCATATGGGACGAAGACGCTCAAGTTTGGATAACCGACTCCACCGATGTGCCCGGTTTGTTCCTAGAATCGGAATCCTTTGACACGTTAATTCAAAACGCAAATGCCGCCGCGCCCGAACTCTTACAATTAAATTGCAACTACGAAGGTCCCGTATCCCTCATCTTTGAAGCCGTGCGCATCACGTCTGGCTTAGCACTGGTGTCGTGAAGGACTATACAAAAGCCATCAAAGAGAAATTGAGCAAAAACGGTTGGTCATTCCTACGCCACGGTGGCAAGGGAAGCCACGATATATGGCAAAGCCCTGATGGAAAAAATTCTGTCGCCATCAACAATGGCATGAAATCAAGACACCTTGCAAATAAAATTCTTGCGAGAGCAAATTTAACGGAACGGTTTAGATGAAATATTACGGTGTTTGGGTATGCTATAATAAACATAGGCGAAAATGCCCATAGAAAAATAACAGGCTGATTCCGTGCTTTATCAACAACGCTACCAATCAGGGAGAAAGGGGGGTACACCTGTGGACAAAAAAGCAAAAATCTTAAAAATTGACTACTCCCTGCTCATGGATTTGCGGATTGATTTTGCCTTCAAAACATTTGTCGAAGGCAATCTCGAAGCACTAATTTCACTACTCAACGCCATTTTCTCCAACGCAAAAATTAACCGTGTTGTAAAATCTGTACGATTGAAAAATCCCAGCATGAACAAAAAATCATTTGAAGATAAGCTGTCGATTTTGGACGTTAGAGCGGAGCTAGAGGGCGGCACAGATATTTTAATTGAGATGCACCTTCATGGAATAGGTCAGCTTAAATCAAAAACAATCCGCTCATGGGCAAGAGCCTACAGCGAGGAGCTAGAAGCAGGGCAACGCTACACAGAACAACCGCCAACCATCACAATTGCTTTTGCAGACGGAGCTGTTGAGCCATCACAGAAACCCAAAAACACAAAGGACAAAATCCACAGGGTATGTATGATAATGGATATAGAGGACGGCACAGTTTTCACGCAAGCGTTGGAATTACACTATATTAACATGAAGGCATTTGCCAAAGCCGTAAACGAAGCCGACAGCATAAACATACACGAAACCAATGAAGATATGTTTGCGTACTGGCTTTCGGTAATCACCGAAAAGGAAATCATAAACAAGGATATTATAGAAAACGCCCGTAAGGAAAAGGAGGTCATCCGAATGGCAATGTCAGCAATAGCAAGACAGAGCGAGGATAAAATCATACGGCAAGCCTACCAGCGCAGGAAAGATGATATATTTTTCCACCAAGAAGAGTTGGCTAAAGCGGAGCAGTACAAACACAGGGCAGAAACGGCAGAAGCCGAAATAGAAAAACTACGCCGTGAGATTGAGGAACTACGCGCAGGGAAATCACTGTAAAATCAAGCACCCAGCCCCGGAGCATTGCCAGCCCGACAAGAGATTAAACCCCTTTGGCGGGCTTTTTTATGCCTTTTTCGTTACAACCGAATAAAACCTTTCCCCTCATCCCTCGTCTATAGTAGTGAACTATAACCGAATACACTGCTTTGCAGATAAAGGAGCCCTCTTATGAAAAAGCTGTTTGTGTTTATTTTTGCGGTAATGATTTTCGCGGTGGCCGGGTGCGGGCGCGGCGACGATGGCGGGGGGGAAGGCGTGCCCTATCCGCGTGTGGACATGACGCAAATGCCCCTGTACATCGAGGGGGCCCCTATACAGCTGGCCATGTCGCTGGGTTGGCAGGCCGCCCTGGAGGTGCCCAAGGAGGGTTTTATACTGGTTCCCCAGACCTTTGGGGAGATGGGGGTGTGCGTGGAAAGTGTGTTTGTGCTGACCCGGCCCCAGGGGAACCGGAGCGCGGCAACGGACATAAGCATTGACGGCCAGCCCCGGCCCGGTGTGGTGCGGCAAAGGGAGGGCGTGTATGCGGTGACGCCTTTGGTGCCGCTTTCCCACAATAGCTTGTACACCTTTCGCCTTGTGCCGGGCGGGGGGATGCCGGAGCTTACCTGGACATTCCAAACCACCCCCGCCTTTGCCCTTGTGCATACCCTTCCCGCCCACGAGGCGGTGAATGTGCCGGTTAATACGGGGATTGAGCTGACATTTTCTGCGGCGGGGCATGGGGATATCCGTCCCCACTTTTCCATTGAGCCCCCGGTGGAGGGGCGGTTTATCCAGCGCGGGGCGACCACGGTGTTCATGCCGAGGAACCCGCTGGCCCAGGGCCGGGTATATACGGTGACGCTGAGCGCGGGTGTGGGTCTGGCGGGTACCGCCGAGGTGCTGGGGTATGACATTTCCTTTTCCTTTGAGACTGCCGCCGAGGACCCGGCACACCATACGTGGCCGGAGGAGTCCTTTCATTTTAATTCGCCCTACACCGAGCTGCCCAGCTTCGAGCCGCCCCAGGTAAGCTTCCGGGTGAGCTATCCCCACGGGCGGGCCCGCCCCCGGGTGGAAATCGGCGTGTACCGCTTCGGCGACGAGGAACGCGCCGAAAGGGACATTCAAAATCTGTTCACCACCCCCCAGTGGGCGTGGTTTGCCTGGCGCGAAAGCCGGATAGACACCGCCGGTATGGAGCGGGTGGCGCGGATGAACATTACCCAGGCGCAAAGCACGGACGAATGGGGCTGGATGGAAACCTTGGTGCTTCCCGACGCGCTACCCCCCGGCTTCTATGTGATTAACGCCCGCATCGGCGGGGAAATAAGCGACCAAATGGTGTTGCAAATTACGGATTTGGCCGTGCAAGTCTTCGCCGATGACGACCAGACTTTGGTGTGGGTGAACGATATGACCACGGGCCGGCCCGTGGAGAACGCCACAGTGCGCGACGCCACACGCACCGGCCACACCGGCCGCGATGGTATTGCCACCTTGGTTGGGGGCATGGGGGAATCCGCTGACCGCCTTGTGGTAGAAGCCCCCGACGGCAAGCGGGTGGTGCTGTTTTATGCCCGGCATGTGCAACCGGCGGGTATTTTCCGCAGCTGGGGCGGCTGGTGGGGTATGCCCACCGCCAGCGAGGATTATTGGACGGCCTTACAACTGGACCGCACCTTGTTCCAGCGCAGTGATACCCTGTATTTCTGGGGCTTTGCCCAGCACCGCAGCACCCCGGCGCAAACCGGCCCCATTACCGCCGTACTCACCGAGGGCTGGAACTGGGCCCGCATGGGAGGCGGCGGCGCGGGGGATATATTGCACCGGCAGACCGTCACCGCCCAGAGAGGTAGCTTCCACGGGTATATCCACCTGCCCCATCTGGACCCCGGCGCGTACATCCTCTCGGTGTACCATGGCGACGCACGCATCGGAAGTATCCACTTCGAGGTGCAGGACTATGTGAAGCCGCCTTATGAACTGACGTTGCGTGCCGACCGCCGCGCCGTTTTCATGGATGAGCAAATTACCTTTACGGCGCGTACGGCCTTCTTCGAGGGGACGCCCGTGCCGGGCTTGCGCCTTTCCTACGGCGGATGGGGCTGGCCTGTGGATTTCAGTTTGCATTCGCGCACCGCCGTCACCGACCAGGACGGTGAGGCGGAAATTACCGTGGGCCCCTTCCGTGCCCGGCATGACGCCCAGGGCCAGGGGCAGATTACCCTCACCGCCGAGGCCACCTTGCCGGAAATCGGCCCCACCTTCCGCCAGCACAGCGTGCAGGTTTTCGTCAACGATATAGACGTGCAAGTGCGCGCCACCCGTGAAGGCCCGGACGCCACCCTCAGCGTCAGTGCCCATCACATCACCCTGGAGCGGCTCAACAACGACACAGCGGAACACAGCGGCGATTTCCTGTGCCGCCCCCTGGCCCGGCAAACCCTCAACGTGGACATCGTGCGGGTATACTGGGTGGCTGTGCGCACCGGGGAACGCTACTGCTTTATCAACCGGGTGGTGGTGCCCCGTTACCGCCACGACCGCCGGGAGCAAGTCATCGAACGCTTCACCCTCACCACCGACACCCAAGGGGAGGCCAGCCATGATTTCACCGTGCCCAACCGGGACGGCGAGAGCTACTTCGCCCGGGTGAGCACCACCGACGGCAACGGGCGGCGCATTTTGCACGACGTATTTGTGGGTCGGGATTGGTGGAGCTTCTGGTCAAACGCGGAAAGCGGCGAGCCCTTCTTGGACGGGGCACGGGGCTGGGACGAAGGCTACGACATCGGCGAGGAAGTGCGCCTCACCGTCATGAGCGGTACGGAGAAGCTGGAAATGGGCGCGTTTTTGTTCGTCATCGCCTCCGGGGGCATCATCGAGCACCGGGTCAGTGAAAATCCCCTGGTCTTCACCTTCGATGACGCCCATCTGCCCAACGCCACGGTGTATGCCGTGCATTTCAACGGCCACACCTACCGCTCGGGCTGGAATATGCGCCAGACCCTGCGCTTCAACCACGCCAGCCGCCAGCTGGATATACGCATCGAAGCGTGCCGGGATGCCTACCGCCCCGGCGAAATAGCCACCTTGACCCTGCGCGTCACTGACGGCGCGGGCCGGCCCGTGGAAGCCCATGTGAATCTGGCCGCCGTGGACGAGGCCCTCTTCGCCCTGCGGGACTTCACCCCCCATACCCTGCGGGATTTGTACCGCAACATCCCCTCCGGGGTGCGCCATCAGGTGGCCACCCACCGTACCTTTGCCAGCGACGGCCACGACGACGTGATGTGGGGTGGCGGTACGCAACAGTTGGTGAGGCGGACCGCTATGGCTACAGACGCCGCCGCCATGCCCGCTCCCGCCGCCGCGCCGGCTGTGGCGGAATCCGCCATGGAGCCGGGAGGCGGCGACCACATCCGGGAAATATTCGAGGATACCGCTTTGTTCTTCTCGGCGCGTACCAACTCCCGGGGCGAGGCTACGGTAACATTCACTTTGCCGGATAATATCACCTCTTGGCGGCTTACCGCGTCGGGGATAACGGAAACCCTCTACGCGGGCAACGCCACGACGAACCTTATCGTCACCAACCCGCTGTTCGTGCATTACACGCTCAATGATGTCTTCCTGGTGGGGGATACCCCCGTCCTGGGCGTGAACGCCTTCGGCACGTCCCTCTCCGGCGGCGAGCGCGTGACATTTGAAGTATGGCGGGACAACGGCTGCTACCTGGGCGACGCTTGCGAAACCTGTGCCCATCCCCTTACCCGTGCACTTCCCCTGCGCGCCGAAGGCTACGCCTTCCAACGCCTGGACATCCCCCTGTGGGAAATGGCCGCCGAAGGCAGCTATTCCATTCTCATTCGCGTAGTTTGTGAGAACGGGCGAAGCGATACGGTACGCCACCGCTTTGACGTGGTGGATTCCCACCGTTTCATTGATACCGCCGTATTGTATGAAGTAACAACGGATACTCAGTTCGCCGCCGGGGGCCCCGGCCTGACGCAAATCACCTTCGCCGACCTGGGGCAGAGCCAATTTCTGAACGCGCTGTTCGGGATGCGCCACCCCCGGGGCGCACGCATAGAGGAGCTCATCATGCGCCGGGAGGCCAACCGCCTCATGGCCCGGCACTTCCCCGACATACAGCTCTTTAACACGCCCTGTGCCTTCAATCCCCTGGATTATCAGCTCCCCAGCGGCGGCATAGCCATGCTCCCCCACGCCTCCGCCGACCTGGCCGTAACCGTGGCCGTGATGCCCTTCATCCTGGAGGAAGTGAACCGCCCCGCCTTGCGCGGCTTCCTTCAAGGGTCCCTGGAGGACCCGTCCCAGCATTCCCTGCGCGCATTGTACGGCTTGGCTTTACTGCGCGAGCCGGTGCTGTTGCATTTGCACGCCTTCGCCCAGGTGACGGATTTGTCCGTAGAGGACGCGACATATCTGGCCCTGGCCTTCGCCGCCTTGGGCGACACCTACACCGCCCGGACGATATACAACGAGCGGATTCTCCCACACATCCACGCCATCGCGCCCTTCTACCGGATAGAAGCCGGCACCCGTGGGGAAATCCTGCACCGCACCTCCTCCGTGGCTTTGCTGGCCGCCCGGCTGGGAATGCCCCAGCGCGTGGGACTGCACAACTACACTATTCGCGGCTTCAACCTGTCTCTGTCCACACGCTTGAACCAGCTTGCCTTCATCGCCCACGAAATCCAGCAGGTGAACCCCCAGGCCGCCAGCATCACCTATACCCTCTTCGGCCAGGAGCACACCCGGGACCTCTCCGGCTGGCAAAGCTTCACCTTGCGCATCCCCACTCAAAACCTCCACGAATTTAACCTCACCGCCATCACCGGTGAAGTGGGTGCCATTTCCACCCACCGCGTCCCCCTGACGGAAATCGAAACCCAGGACGCCGATGTGCGCATTACCCGCCAGTTCTTCCGTGCCGGGGAGACCACCCCCCGCACCACCTTCGACCAGGGCGACCTGGTACGGGTGCAAATCACCATCGACTATTCCCGCACCGCCCTCACCGGCTCCTACATGATTACCGACTTTTTGCCCGCGGGGCTGGTACACACCCCCGGCTCGGCCCGCTTCGGCCGCCGGGAAAACAACCCCGGCCGCTGGGCATGGGCCACCGCCGAGGGCCAGCGCGTACAATTCTTCGACTTCAATCCCCAGCAACGCCGCTTCGCCAGCGAGCGCACCTACTACTACTACGCACGGGTCATCAACCCCGGCACCTTCCGCGCCGAGGGGGTCATCGTCCAGCACATGGACGCCATGGGCTACATGAGCATCGGGGACTGCGCGGTGATTGTAATACGGTAAATGTTTGTTTATATAAAAAATTCTTTCCCTTGTAACCTTTCGGGTTGTGAACGTATGATGATGTCACCGCCACAAGAAAGGATGTTGTCCATGAAGTACCGTAATGCAATAGAGCTATTGCCTCCGCAGTTATTGCAAGAACTGCAAAAGTACGCACAAGGCGAAACGCTTTATGTCCCAAGGATTAAGCGCAAATCATGGGGCGAAGGTACGGGGGCAAAAACATTCTTTTCCGAACGTAATTCAACTATCCGAAAACAGTTTTCATTAGGTGAAAATGTTGGAAAACTGAGCGAGGACTATTTCATTTCGGAAGATGCGGTAAAAAAAATCGTTTACAAAAAGGGAGAGGTTGCAATGAAAGCAAATGAAATAGACTTTAGCAAGTATTTTTGGCAAAACGACTTGGTGCGGGTACGCCGCTCAAAGCCAGAAGATTGGAATCAGCAAAACGGCCCAAGCTATAACAGCGAGGAGCGTTTTTTCACCGATTATGCACAGGAATTACCAACAGACAACGATGTATGGAAAGAAGAATGGGAAAACTATGTAAAAGCAAACTGGAACAGCGATAACCGTATACTTCTTGCCTTTGAAACCCATGACGGCAAATATGTGGGTGGCGGCAATCTTCACGGCATAAATGAGCGCAATGGTACGTTTGGCATGTTCGTTGGCGCAGATGAAGAACGCTATGCCATAGCCGGGGCGAAACTAATGTTAAATTATGCATTTAATGAGCTTAGGCTTAACAACTGTCATACAGGCTTTATTGAAAGCGACACCCTTTACCAACCCGTATTTGTAAAGTTAGGCTTCAAATTAGAAGGTACAAGGCGGCAACAGGTATTCCATAAAGGGCAGTATTGGAACGAAAATCTTTATGGCTTGTTGGCAGAAGAATTTAATGCACAATAATAAATTTAACAGGCGGGAGCGATACATCGTTCTCGCCTGTTTGCCATTGCTGTCCTCCTTTCGTTTCCTTCTCAAACACCGATGTTTACTGCAAACAGGGCAGTTGAGTATAATTTAGTAGTGCTTCAAATTTGAAACACCCTTCGTATAATAAATCCTAGTATAAATCAATCCCGGGGGAGTGGAGGGCGATGATGAAAAGGAAATGGCATATGTGCGGGGCTGTGCTGGTTGTGTTTGTTATTATGCTGGCGGTTGCGGGGTGTGGGGCAGGGGGTGAGGTGTCCAGTGTGGGATATGAAACCAGCCCTGTGGTTTATGTCTCGGAAACGGAGCCGGTTCCCACGCCGGCCCCGCCGCTGGGAGATGAGTTGCCAGCAGATAATATTTTGCCGGAATGGGTAAGCCACCATCCGTGGCGGCCTCATTATGAAATCGGGTACATGCCTGTGTTTCGCAATCCCTTCTATATGCTTCCCCCCGGTTTCGCTCAAGATGGACACCGCCTTCACTTTGGCAACGCCCTAACCGAGGAGGAAATGACCGCACAGGCGAAAGAGTTGCTCACCGCCTTGGGCATGGAGGTGACGGGCGCGCAACCTTCCCAAAATCATATTTGGGCCCGGGGGATAACGGCAACCGCCGACGAGGCGGAAGCCACCGTGGAGCCCCAGGGTTTTGTGCAGATTCATTTTCCCCGGGGCATTGCTTTGCCGGAAGGGCTGAGCCTGGCGTGGGGGGATGCCACCCGGGAAGCGGCCATCGAATATGCGGCGGCGCGTTTCGCGTCGCTTTTGGGGTTTCCGGCGGCAACCGGAGCGGGCATCGTCGAGCGGATTTTGGATTATCATTTCAACTCCATTCGCTTTCTCCCGGGCTTCGCCCCGGACGCGGATGGAAAATTGCGGGAAATAAATTTTTCCCCACCCGCCCATGTTGTGCTTGCGGATAAAATCGGCTATTTCCCCATCATCACCCCAAGCCAAGGGGTGGCGCGTATGCTTGCCGGGTACGGTTCCTTCGGCGTGGACATGGGGCAAATCCGCCCCACCGCCGACGATATAATCGACACGCGCCTTGTCTATTTCGGCCATATCCTTGGCCGCAACCTACTCTTCGCATTCGCGCCCTGGTACGAGTTCATCGTCCATACCGCCGACACCCATCACCTGCAATCCTTTTTCGTCCCCGCCATACACCCGGACTACCTGGAAGCTAACCCCGCCTGGGCGGTGTATCCCCATCAGTAGGCACTGCCTTTTTTTAGTTTGGTCGCATTTGGCTATGAATTTGGCTATAATATAGCTGGATAACCTGGTGCGTGCTATAATTACTGTAATACGAAGAAGGAGCGAATGCGCAATGAGCGAACGCAATTTACCCGGGGGCGAGATGTCCTCCCGCAAGCTGGACTTTTTTTGGATAGCCGACTGCTCGGGCAGTATGGAGGGCGAGAAAATCCAAACCCTGAACTACGCCATCCGGCAAACCATTCCTGACATGCGCAAGGAAGCCGACGCCAACCCCAACGCGGACATTTTGGTGCGGGCGGTGAAGTTTTCCGACGGCGCGGCCTGGCATGTGGCGGGGGCCACCCCCATCGACCAGTTTAATTGGACGGATTTGTCCGCCGGCGGTGTGACGGCCATGGGCATGGCCCTGGAATTGGTGGCGGGGGAACTGCGCCAGTTTCCGGCGGATACGAAGCGGCTTCCCCCGGTGCTGGTGCTGCTCACAGACGGACAGCCCACCGACGATTTCAAAGGCGGGCTGGACGCGCTGTTGGCCACGCCCTGGGGCAAAAAAGCGGTGCGCATCGCCATCGCCATCGGCAAGGATACGGACATCCACGTGCTGGAGCAATTCACGGGGAACCGGGAGCTGGTGCTGGAGGCGAAGAATCCCCAGCTTTTGGTGAAATTCATCAAGTGGGCCTCCACGGTGGTGAAAAATGTTTCCGCGCCTATGGCCGGGGCCGACGCCGTGGATACAGCCGCCATCCCCGTGGTGACGGCAGACGACGATGAAATCTGGTAGCCCATGGGTTGCGACGGGCGGGGTTGTGCAGGGTGCCACCCACATACGGCAGGATAAAATTTGTCAGGACGCGCTGTTCATCCATCCGGTGCAGGGAAAGGACTTCGCCTTGGCTTGCGTTGCCGACGGCCACGGCTCCGACCGTTGCCCCTACAGCGACGAGGGCGCGGCGGCGGCGGTGAAAATCGCCGCAGACATTCTGGCCGAATTGCTGGAAAGCGACGACCCCAAAAATATGCTGGCCGCGCAAAAGGACATTCGCCTACCGCGACTGATTGAGGCCATCTGGAAGGAAACCGTGCAAACCGCCTATGAACGCAAGGCGGAAGCCCAGCCCCCGGAGGAAAATGGGGAGATACCCCCCTTTTCCTATGAATTGTATGGCACCACCCTCCTGGCGTTGGTGGCCGCCCCCGGCTTCGTCTTCGCCTTGCAAATCGGCGACGGCGACATCGTAGCCATCGACCCGGACGGCTCTGCCCGCTACGTCCTCCCCCCCTGCGACCACCCCGGCAACGAAACGGAATCCCTGTGCATGGAGGATTCCTGGAAATATGTCCGCACCCAGCTCATCCCCATCGACAGCACCCAGCCCGCCCCCCACATGCTGTTGCTCTCCACCGACGGCTACGCCAACTCCTTCGTGGACAGCGCGGGCTTTTTGAAAGCCGGGGCGGACATCTACCGCCTGTGGCGCGAAAACGGCCGGGCCTACATTGAAGAAAACCTGCCGGGCTGGCTAAGCCAAACCAGCGCGGACGGCAGTGGGGATGATATTTCCGTGGCGATTATCGCCCAATCGGAATGAGCCGCATACGGGACAAAATGCACATACCGGGGCATCATCCCCCCGGTGCTTTGAATGCCATCACAGACGTCCCCGGCGTCATGTGCGCTCACGAGACCATCAAGAACGACCGCGCCTGCACCGGCGTGACGATTCTTTCCCCCTGCGAGGGGGATGTTTTCGCGTTCCCCATACCCGCCGCCATCGCGGTGGGCAACGGCTACGGCAAGCTGGCGGGGGCCCTTCAAGTGGAGGAGCTGGGCACGCTGGAATCCCTCATCGGCCTGACCAATACCCTTTCCGTGCCCGCCGTCATGGAGGGTCTCATCCGGCACCACCTCGCCCATGACCCCCAGCGCAAATCCGTCAATGTCCTGGTGGGCGAAACCAACGATGGCAAATTGAATGACATACAGGGCCTTCACGTAAAGCCCCATCACGTGGAAAGGGCCATAGAAAATTTATCACGGAACGTGGCCGAGGGGGATGTGGGGGCCGGAGCGGGCACGGTTTGCTTTGGCTTCAAGGGCGGGATAGGGACGGCCTCCCGCGTTGTGTCAAAGGATGTCACCGGCGAAGGCGCGGACTTCACCCTGGGGGCCTTGGTGCAAAGCAATTATGGCGGGGAGCTTGCGATTTACGGCCATCCCGTCCCCAAGCCGCCAGCCGCCGCTTCCCAGGACGGCTCCTGCATGATTATCGTGATTACGGACGCGCCCCTATGCGCCAGGCAGTTGAAACGCCTGGCCAAGCGCGGGCTCATCGGCATGACCAATACCGGAAGCATCATGCACAATGGCAGCGGGGATTTTTGCGTCGCGGCCAGCAATCACCCCAAAAACCGTCACAACCGGGAGGAGCGCGGGAAGGACTATTATTATTTGAACGACGCCCAGCTCAACCCCTTCTTCGAAGCCTGCGCCGAAGCCGTCCAGGAGGCCCTGTACAACTCCATGACCATGGCTACCGGCACCGCGGATATTTTACCGCTAATTGACAACCTCCCCCCAGGGACATACACTTAGCGAATCTGACACTGTACGAAAGTGGGAATAACCATGCGTTATGTTCTCGGCTATGCCGCCGCGCTGTTTTTGCTGGTGCTGATATTTTGCCAGAGCATTATTATCCCCACTTTTTTTATGCCTTTTTTCCGGTGGCAGTACACCCGGCTGGAAATCGCGCAAAATATCGACATCGACTTTGACGAGCTGATGCATGTTACCGTGGAATTGCTGGATTACATGCGGGGGCGGCGGGAGAATTTGCAGGGCATTCGCGCTACGGTGGCGGGTGTGGAGCGGGGCCCCGCCGAGGAAGGGCTGGAGGAATTTTTCAGTTGCCGCGAGGAAATTATCCACATGGAAGATGTGCGCGTACTCTACGATATTTTGTTTATTGTGCGGAATGTGGCTTTCTGGGGGCTTGGGGCCGTTGTGCTGGCCATGGTGCTGTTGCGCTATAAAGTAATTTATTTCCTGGCGCGGTGTACCCGGGAGGTGCTGGCTGGGTTCCTAGGCCTGGCACTGTTGCTGGTAGGGATTGTAGCCATGGACTTTGACCGCGCCTTCGAGGTCTTTCATTTGATATTGTTTGACAACGATTATTGGATTTTGCACCCGGCGCGGTCATTGCTGATTAATATGGTGCCCATTCAGTTTTTCATCGACATCGCCATTTTCATCGCCGCGCTGATGGGCGGGGTTATGCTGGTGTTAATCGCTTTGGCGTCGGTGTACCTTGCGCGGATTAAACGAAAAGAACAGTTATCCTTTGGCGGCAGAAGATGAGGGCTGTGAAGAAATTTTTTCTTTGGCTTCTCTGCGTCGTCCTTTTTTTGTTGTTCCTTCCTTTGCTGTTGCTGGTGGCCTTCGCGCCCCTGCGCTACGCGGTGGTGGCACGCGTCGGCGGCGAAACCTTGGTGCGCCTGAAGGCGAGCTATCTCTTCCGGCTGATAACGGTACGTTTTTTATTCCAAAAGGGCGTGGGAAAGACACAAATCCGCATCGCCGGGATACGGCTGGGCACCGCCAAGCACACCGAAACCCCTGAAAAGGATTTGGCCCCGGAGAAGGCGGAGCCCGGAGAAGCCGCCCCCCAGGACGCGCCCAAGGATGAGCCGGAGCCGCCCCCCGACGAAGCCACCGACGAAGAAACCACGAAAAAAAAACCGGGCAAAAGTGCCAATAAACTGTCCGGCATCTTGACATACCCCCATCGAAAAACTATCATAAGCCTTGTGTTTTCGTGCATTAAAAAAACCATGCGGGTCTTACTGCCCAAACGCTTTACCGTCACCGGCACGGTGGGCTTTGAAGACCCTGCCACCACGGGCTTGTTTTTCGGTGCGTATGAAAGCACAGCCGCCTTGTTGAACCTGCGGGAAAAGATACGGCTGGCCGCCGACTTTACCCAGCCGGGGATGCGCTTGAAGATTTCCGCCGGGGGTAGCATTAGCCTGGCCCGGCTCATGCGGCCTACACTGTGGCTTTTGTGCAAGAAGCCGATACGCGTGTTCATACGTTTTCTATTAAAAAAGAAAGAAGAGGATGACAATGGCTGACAGTATCAAAGATAATTTGAGCACCCTGTTTTCCAAGATGGAGGATTTCGTCTCCACCAAGACCGTGGTGGGGGAGCCGGTGGTTATCGGCGATGTGATTCTGGTGCCGCTGGTGGATGTTACCTTCGGCATGGCCACGGGTATGACGGCCACCGACAAGGATAAGGACAACAAAGGCGGCGGCGGCATGGGCGCGAAGATGACCCCTTCCGCTGTGGTGGTTATCGTCAACGGCACCGCGCAGCTGGTCAACATAAAAAATCAGGAGAGTGCCAGCAAGCTCATCGACATGATACCCGGCATTTTGGCCAAGCTACCCTTCCTCTCCAAATTTCTCGATAAAAAAGAAGAGGAAGTCACCCACGAGGCGACACCCACCCCGGAAACCGAAGGACTGTAAAATATGAACGTTGCCTATGTAAATCCCTTTGTCCAAGGCGCGCAAAGCGTTTTGTCCACCTTGTGTGGCGAAACCCCCGCCCTGGGGCAGGTACATGTGAAAAACCCGCCCTACACCACCGAGGCCATTGCCATTTCCGTGGCTATCTTTGGGCATTTTTCAGGTGAGGCGGTATTTAGCATGGAAGGAACCGCCGCCCGCTTCATCGCGTCGAAGATGATGATGGGTATGCCCGTACCCGAGCTGGATGCCATGGCCCAAAGCGCGCTGTCGGAGCTGGGCAACATGATTTCCGGCAATGTGGCCACCCTTTTCGCCGGGAAGGGCATTATCGTGGACATCAAGCCCCCCAACTTCCGCCAAAATCCCAGCCCTGCCGATTTCCCCCTGGCCGCGCAAACGCCCAAAATCGTGTGCGTACCCCTCAAATTCGCCGAGGGGCATGTGTTTTCGGTGGATGTGATGATACCGTAACCCTGGCACCCAAAGGAAGCGTTAGATTGGGCGACCCATGGCCGCTGGGGTAATTAATAATCGTGGGGATTTGCAACGGCAGGAGTATGTCGTTGAGGGTTTGCGTCAGGGCTTGTGGCGTTTGTGGGGAGAAGTCCCCCAGGATGATGGCCGCCGCCGTGCTCAGTTTGCCTGCCAGGCTGAGCTGGGTAAACAGGCGGTCTATTTTATAGGGCTCTTCGTTGACCTCCTCCAGGAAGAGGATGCGGCCCCGGGTTTCGATTTCGTAGGGCGTGCCCAAGGACGCGGCCACCAGCGTAAGATTGCCGCCGGTGAGGGGCGCGGTGGCTTGGCCGGGGACTAAAAAGGTGGCATCGTGGCACGGGAGACGAAGGGTATCGCCGGCCTCCGGCGCGGGGGCGAATAGCATTTCCTTGAAGGAGCGCGATGTCACGGCGTCCGCCTCCCCTCCCCCAAAATCCGCCGCCGCCATGGGGGCATGGAATGTTACCAGCTTACATAGTTTATTAAAGGCAATGTGCAAAGCCGTTATGTCACTGTAACCCGCGAAAATTTTCGGGTTATTTTTTATTAAGTTATAGTCGATGTGGGGCAAAAGCCGCTGTGCGCCGTAGCCGCCTCTGGCGGCAAAAACGCCCCGGATTTCCGGCGTGGCGAAGGCTTCGTGGAGGTCACGCAGACGCACCGCCTCCGGCCCGGCGAGGAAGCCTTCCCGGGTAGTACAGCTTTCCGCCACGCGGCAACGCAGGCCCAGGGCTTCGAGCACCTTTACCCCGGCGGCAAGGCGGGCACTGTCGCAGGGGCCCGAGGGCGCGATAAGGGCCACGGTGTCGCCGGGGCGCAGGGGGGGTGGATAAGTCATATGGCTATTCCTCCACAAAATGTTGTGCTATTATATCGTTTCATTATATGCACGTCAGAAAAAAGAGGAAGGTGTCGTTTTGCCATCGCCGAGACCCCCCCGAAAGTCGAGCCGCCTCGCAAGGCATATGCGTATCTTGTTTTTTCTTATCCCGGCGTTGAGCATGGCTGCTATATTAATAATGGGTTCGTCCATATCCAGGGATATCGCCGATGACGCCGCCGTGCGCATGTCGCGGCAATATGCCATCGAAGCCGCCGCCAATTTCCAGACATTTATGAACCCGCACATGCGGATGATGCAACAAATGGCCCATTCCACCGCCATAGCGCGGTGGCTGGCCAACGAGGATAACCCGGAGGCAAAGGCCACCGCCTTTGAAACCATGATGGGGTACGCCGTGGCCTTGCCCTATGCCTATTATATGTTCACGGTCTATGACACATGGCGCGGCTATAATTTTTATACCACCATAACGGTGGATGAGTTCGCGCCCTGGGGGCGGTTGTCCGGTGGCGACGCAAGCCAGTGGTTCTTTGACACATTGGAGGCGGAGTTGCCTTTTGTTTTTAACATACAGCGCACCCGGCCGGACGAAGACGGCAACTGGTGGCTATACATATGGTCCAATCACCGGATTTATTATCAGGGGCGCGTGGTGGGCGTCTTTACCTTGGGCTCCCCCTTCTCCGCTGTTTTTAACGCCACCTTCGGCGGCTTTGATACCGACAACAGGCGCGGGTATCTTTTGGACCAATACGGCATGGTGCGCCTGGACAGCACCGGGATTTTGGAAACCGAGGTGGACGGGATTCCGGTGTTCCCCACTGTGCCTGAGATATACGGCAACCCCGGCCTGGTATATGGCATCAGCAACCATTTGCGTCTGCTTCAGGGCGGGCGGTTTCCTTTGGGCACCCCCACATATGACGCTGTGCGCCTGGAGCGCGGCGCGTTTCGCTATGCCAGCATTTCCCCCATTGTGGAGACCAGCTGGTCCATCATGGTGCTTTCAGCCCGGGAGGGCGGCCTTACCATGCGGTATATGCCAATCATTGTCACCACGGTTTTGTCGCTGGCGTCCTTTGTAGTGCTGGGCGGGCTAATGGTGCGCCGTTTGGTATTAACGCCCTTGAAAAAGCTGTCCCATAGCACGGCGGAAATCGGCAGGAATTTCAACGCCAACATCTACGGCTCGAACCGTGACGATGAAATCGGCGATATATCCCAAGCCATTCAAAATGTACTGCGCCAGATAAGCGATTTGCGCGAGAAGGAGCAGGTGGCGGAAATCGCACAGCAAACCATGGAGCTGACCCGCAAGCTGGTGGACAGCGCGCCTGTTTTGATTGAATTGTGGGAAGCGGACGGGTCTGTATGCGTGGGCTGTAACAAATATTTGTTAAATACTTTTGAGCTGTCCAACGAGAACGACTTCGGGGACAATTGGCTGGATTTCAGCGCGCCCATTCAGCCCTGCGGGGCTTCGGCTCTGGAGCTGAACAAGCGGCTTATCCTTCTTGCCAACGAGGAAGGGTATTCCCGGCGGGAATGGCTGTTCATTTTGCCAAGCGGCGAGGAACTGCCCGCCGACAGCACCTGGATAAAGATTGAACACTATGGCAAGTCCATGATTATCGCCTATAGTATTGACCTGCGCCCCATCAAGGCCGCGATACAAGCCCAGGAGAGCAACAAGGCGAAGGGCCGCTTCCTGGCCCGGATGAGCCACGAAATCCGCACGCCTTTATCCGCCGTGCTGGGCATAGCGGAAATCCAATTGCGTGGCCAAAACCTGTCGCCCATGGCAGAGGAAGGCTTCGCCAAGATTTATGACTCGTCGAAGACCCTCCTCACCATTGTGAACGACATTCTGGATTTCTCCAAAATCGAATCGGGGAAAATGCCGCTTTTGAACGATGTCTACGATGTGGCACAGCTGGTGGCCAATGTGGCACAGTTGCACCTGGTGTATGTGGAGCACAAAAACCTTAGCTTCCAAATGCGCATAGACCCCACCCTCCCCACCCGGATGAAGGGCGACGTGGTGCGCATACGGCAAATCATTAATAATTTGCTGACCAACGCCTTCAAGTATACCCCCTCCGGCACGGTGACGCTGTCCCTGCACTGCGAAGCCGACGGCGAGGATTTTGTGATTCTAATCATTTCCATACAGGATACGGGCAACGGCATGTCCCAGGACCAAATCGACGCCGCCAAGGGCGAATACATCCGCCTGCACGACCATGAGCGGTCCTATGTGAGCGGCACGGGGCTGGGGCTCCCCATCGTATACAATTTGGCGCAAATGATGGACGCATCCATCCAATTGACCAGCGAGGTGGGCAAGGGTACCTTCGTCACCGTCCGCGTTCCGCAAAAAATTGCGGGCACTGACGTGCTGGGGCAGGAAATGGCTGACAAGCTACAGCATTTTGAGGGGGGTATGTGGGCCATGCCCCACGAGCTTGGGTTTGTGCCCAAGCAGATGCCCCACGGCCGTGTTCTGGTGGTGGACGATGTGGACACCAATTTATATGTAGTGGAGGCCATGCTTGAATCCTTCGGCCTGAACATTGAGCTATGCGAAAACGGCCAGGACGCCATAGACAAAATCGCCCAGGGCAAGGTTTACGATGTTATTTTCATGGACTATATGATGCCGGACATGGACGGCATGGAAACCACACGCTACTTGCGGGATATGGGATACACCCGCCCCATTGTGGCCCTCACCGCCAACGCCATAAAGGGACAAGCCGAGCGGTTCATGGAAAATGGCTTCTCCGGGTTCATGACCAAGCCCGTGGATATGAAGATATTAAATTCCTACCTAATGCGGTTCGTGGGTTAGGCTATTTTACGGCGGAGCCATACCGCGCCCAGTTCAATCAGGTACATGGCTACGAAGATGACGAGAATGGTGGTGGTCAGGTTGGGGAAATGCACCTGCCGCACGGCGCGGCTGATGAGCATTCCCACGCCTCCCGCGCCTACGATGCCCAAGGAGACCGAGTCGGCGATATTGGCCTCCAGCCGAATGGCAATCCACGCGATGAAGGCGGTGAACACGCCGGGGAGCAACCCGTGGAGGATGATTTGCGCCCGGTTGGCCCCGGTGGCGCGCATGGCGTGGATGGCGGCGTATTCCTGTTCCTCTATGGTGCCGATGAAGGCGCGGGTCAGGTAGCCCACCGTGGAGAACACCAGCCCCACCACGGCGGCGGTGGGCCCGAAGCCCAGGCTGGCCACCACCATAAGTATCAGCACCAAGGACGGCACGGCGCGGATTAGGCTTACCGTCCCTTTTATTACATAGCCCAGCCCTTTGCTGGGTGCGATATTGTCCGCCGCCAGGAAGGCGAGGATGAGGGCGATGACGCAACCCACCGCCAGTCCGCATACGCCAATGGCCAGGGATACCAGTAGCTGGCGCAGGATTTCCGGCAGAGCCGAGGGGTTGAAGGCCCAAAAGCGGGAGAGGACATGGCCCGCGTTTTGTAGGCGGTCAAAAAATTGTGGCAAATTCAAGTCCAGCCGGTAGGCCGACGCGAAGAAGAGAACCGCCACGGCAACGGGACGGAGGAAGGCCAGCCGGGGGGGCTTTGCCCGTTGCTTTTCCAGCCGTTTGCGTAGGAGGTTCATGAGCAATTCCGTGGCCAGCACCATGGCCATGAGAATCAGAATCAGTGACATGGCCCGCCGGAAGCCACGCAAATCCAGGTTGGCCTGGATGAGGAAGCCCAGTCCTCCCGCGCCCACCATGCCCAGCACCGCCGATGCCCGGATGTTGATTTCGAAGGAAAATAATGTCCAGTTGACCCAGGCGGGGATAAAGGCGGGGACCAGGCCGTGGAAGAGTACCTGCCAGTAGCCCGCGCCGGTGGAGCGCAGGGCTTCCAGCCGGGTGCCGGCGATATCGTCCATGGAGTCGGCGTAGGAGCGGGCGAGGAAGCCCAAAGTGGCCAGCACCAAGGCCATGACGCCCACCATGGGGCCGATACCGAAGATGAAAATCATCACCGTAGCCCAGATGAGTAGCGGGACGTTGCGCAAAAAGGATACGCAGAAGCGCACCAGCACCCGTACCGGGGGGAGGGGGTTCATTTCCTTGGACATGAGCAGGCCCAGCAGAAAGGCCAAAACAGCGGATATGTAGGTGCCCACCACGGCGAAGAGCAAAGTATCCAGCACCCGCGCCCAGATAATGGTAAAATTTCCGCTCACATAGTCCACATTGGGCGGCAGGAAGTTGGCACTGAAGAACTGCACAAACCGCGGGAACCCAGTCAGCACGTGGAGGGGATTGACCCGGATATAGCGAAAAGACAACGCGATGATGGACAGGACGAAAATAAAAAGAACGAACCTCGGGGGCCCTGCCCCCGAACCCCCGCAAGCTTTTGAAAAAGCTTGACCAAAACTTCCAAGTAAGCCCGCGCCCTGCGCGGGCTTCGATAAAGTTTTTGCCGCGCTTTTTTCAAAAAGCGCGTGGGGTCCGGGGCAAAGCCCCGGTGCCTTTACCCTCGGAGCCTCCCCGCCATAAATAACCCCCACCACCTCATCCGTCAGCATATCCGGCGCGCCGTCGAAAACCACCGCGCCGTCCTTCAGCCCCACAATTCGGGTAGCGTATTCCCGGGCAAAGGAAACCTGATGAAGGTTTACAATGCACGCCAGCCCCCGCTGGCGCACCGCGTCCTGTAAGCAATCCATGACAGACTTGGCCGAGGCCGGGTCCAAAGAAGCGATGGGCTCGTCAGCCAATAACAGCTTGGGCCGTTGCATCAAAGCCCGGCATATCCCCACCCGTTGCATCTGCCCGCCAGACAGCGTCCCCGCCCGCTGACGCGCCTGGTTCTCAAGACCCACAGTAGCCAGCAAGGCCAGGGCCTCTTTTTTATCCGCAGGAGCATACGCCCCAGTCAAGCTCCGGTACAGCGGCACCTCCCCCAGCCGCCCATGCAACACATTGGCCAGCACAGGGGTACGCGCAATCAAATTATGCTGCTGGAAAACCATGCCCATTTGAGCGCGCAAAGCCCGCAAACCGCCCCTGGGCAAAGCCGTTACCGATTCCCCGCGAAAGCATACCTCCCCGGAGGTGGGCTCCACCAGCCGGTTAATACAGCGCAACAAAGTAGACTTCCCCGCGCCCGAGGGCCCGATAACCGCCACCAGCTCCCCCGGCCTTACGTCCAGGTCTACGCCGTCCAGGGCAAAGGCGCTACCGTCATAGCTCTTGCGCAAGCCCCGCAGAGACAGTAAGGGCTCACTGCTCGGACAAATCAATTTCCAGCACCTCAGCCATGGATATCAAATGCTGTATCTGCCCGTCATCAGGCAACACAAAGCGCGTATCCGGCGTACCAAAACGCACCCCAAAATACTCCTCATTGTCATAGGCCAGAATAAACGCCCGCACCCTTTCCACCAAATCCCCCGGCAAATGCCCCGCCGCGATATACCCCGGGAAAGGTATAATCGCCGTACTTCCGATAACACGCACGTCGTCAGCCGCGATAAGCCCCGAGGCAATCATATTCCCCAGGTTCAAATTCCCCACCGCCGCCGCGTCAAAATCACCATGAACCACACCCATGATACTGGCCGGTTGCCCACCGGAAAAAGCCACCGTGCTGAAAAACGCCCCGGCTTCAATTTCCATACGGCTCAACCCGAACACATCCATCAAGTGATACATAGGATAAAAAAAGCCCGAAGTGGACGAAGGGCTGATAAAGGCAAAGCTTCGCCCTTCCATGTCAGCCAGGCTGTGAATGTCATCATGTGCCGTGATAAACACCGTCTTATTTATCGAAGCCGGATTGTCCGTCACCGCCAGCCGCTCCACTTCCATGACTTCCCGCGCCAGCAAATACACGAAGGGCGAGCCCCACATTATGTCCAAGTTCCCCGCCCGCATGGCCTCAATGCCCACCAAATGGGTAGCGTCCTCGATGATACGCACCTCCATCCCGATATACTCCGCCAGCCCCGCCCGAAAATCCTCAAAGGCCGCCACGGACTGGGGATTCCCGTCATCCACCAGCAAGGCAATGCGCAACTCCGTCAGCGCGTCCGCGCCCCCTTCACCCGCCTCCGTCGCACACCCCGTAAAAAGCACCGCCAACACCCACAGCAAAAATACAATGCCTAATACCTTCATAACCACTTTCCTCCCGTAATAGAATAAAATAAAAAACCGCTCCCTGCCATTGCGCCCCACCGGGATAATCCACCGGTAGGATGCAACTCAAGAAACGGCACGTCACCTGACACAGCCATTGCTCCCTACGCTAGAATTATCTAACAGGTTCAAAGGGTCAGGTTATTAACCTTCTCAGCTTGAGCGAAGCGCGCACCCGCTCACATAAGCTCCCCTGCAATTGCCCGGGAGTGTAACATAGTGTTTACATCGCGTCAAATCAATGCCATAATACCCACAAATCCATCCATCGAAGGGAGCCTTCCCATGAAACCCCTCAGCAAGGAGAGCCTGTACGCCATCACCGACCTTACGGCGGATAAAATCATTAGAATGAGCGACGACGATTTGCTCGCCTATCAGGAAACCCTGACCAACGCCGTCAACCTCTTCCCCGTACAACGTAGCCGGCTGGAAGACGCCTTCGCCAAAATGGATTATGCCCCGGTTATGCAGTGGATAAAATCCATGCGCAACACCCTCAACCAAATCCACGCCGACAACCTGGCAAAAAACTGCGACAAGCAGCTCACCCTCTACCAGGATATAGACAACATAAAGCACGACCGGCTAAAGACCTTCATCGACTACACCATGGAAACCCTGGCCATGCTCTACAAGGACATACAAAAGGTACTGGATGAGCAAATGGCCCTGGAAGTACAGGCCAGCCCCCAGATAAGCTTCGCCAAGCGCGCCCGCGAACAGCTGGCCACCATCACCGAAATCAACGAAACCACCCTCGAACGCATGAAGGACGACCAGCTAAAAAGCTACGTAAAAGCCCTCTCCAACTTCCCGGAGGAAAGCATCTCCCAGGTAGAAGGGCTAAAGGGTGCCTTTAAAATAAAGAACTACGCCTCGGTAATGCGCTGGCTGGGCGTACTGGAGGGCGCGCTGTCCCAAATCCACGCCGACGGCCTGGCCGAGGAATGCCGCCGCCAAATTAACTTGAACAACGACTACAGCGTCATCCGCCACGAAAAACTAGAGCTGTTTATCAACTATATCCTCAAATCCATTTCCATCCTCAACGACGACATCGGCTCCCTGAAAATATAAACCAGTAGATTTTCCCAAACATAAAAGCCCTCATTCTACACGGCGCAAGCAAAGCACTGTTGGCGGCATACGCATTCCATTGCTATGGTGGTTTTTTAGTGCAAGGAAATCAATGCTTCTATCGTTTGATTTAACAAGGTAATATCCCTTTCTTGTATAATTTCACCTATTCCTTCTTCTCTTTCACTTCTTGCAGATATTTTTTGGTTTGTTATTATTTTTAGAGCTTCATGCAATCCATACCAACGCACTTCGGTTTGTTCATCTAACTCAATTTCTGTTAGGCTTTGAACCCCTTTTATTCCCTTTGCTTTCATTATGAAGCAAGTGTTTATGCCATTCCAATCACACGTTTTGCTGTTTTCTTCGATTATTCCGAGTGTGTGTAATATTTCGCTTTCACAGCCTGTTTCTTCAAGGGTTTCTCGAATAGCTGCCTGTTCGGGCGTTTCACCTTCTTCAATTCCTCCGCCGGGAAGTGTATAGAACTTAACCTTGCCAACATATAACACTGCCACTAAATTTTCATCATCTAAAAGCACAACTCGAACGGATTGATGTTGCTTCGCAACAGCATCAAAAGTTTCCTTATATGTTATGCGTTTCAATAAATTCATTTTTATAAGCTCCTGTCCAAAATATGATTTTTTCGCACGTACCACGACTGCAGTGGTACATTACTTTCATAAGGTTGCCTTTACAGGTGTGTAGCGTTATTGTATATCTGCTTCGCATAGTATGCAACACGTTGTCTGAACCTCATATAAATGCCAGTCACATTCACAAAATCTTTGCATAAAATATATTATAGCAACGCGTACTCTCGCAAAGGTGTGTCGACAGTACGCTTTTTTGTGGAGGTATATATGTGCGGAATCGCAGGAATCGCAAGCTACGCGCCTGTACAGGATAGTATTTCGCTTTGGAGCGGCATTCAGCAAACATTAAAAAAAAGAGGGCCCGACCAAGACGGAATATATAGAAACACATATACCACACTCGCGCATACGAGGCTAAGTGTTGTCGATTTGGAAAATGGCATCCAACCCATGATTTTTGCCGAAGGCGATGCAGAATTTGTACTCGTCTACAATGGCGAACTCTACAACACAGCACAACTGCGAACGGAACTTGAACATAGAGGGCATACATTCAAGGGGCATTCCGACACAGAGGTTTTGCTTCATTCTTATATGGAATGGAAGAGCGCGTGCGTGCATCGTCTGAATGGCATCTTTGCCTTCGCGGTATGGGAGAATCACAACCGCAGGCTATTTATTGCGCGGGACAGAATAGGCGTGAAACCCTTTTTTTATACGCACAAACAGGAGCAATTTCTATTTTCGTCTGAAATCAAAGGCTTGCTTGCCCACCCCCTGGTTGAGCCGAAAATTGATGCGTTTTCGATAGCAGAACTGGTGCTGATTGGCCCGGGAAGAACACCCGGATATGGCGTTTTCTGTGGAATAGAGGAGCTTCCCCCGGCGCATTGCGGCTATTTTGATAAAGAAAACGGATTAAAACTGATTCAATACTGGAAAATGGAAGATAAACCCCACACCGATAGCTTCCCACAAACCGTGGAAACCGTGCGAAATTTAATAACCGATGCCATCACGCGGCAATTGGTCTCTGATGTGCCTGTGGGTTGCTTTCTATCGGGCGGGGTGGATTCCAGTGCCATTTCATCGGTGGCAGGCCGCTATTTCCGCGAACAGGGCAAGCAACTGCACACCTTTTCTGTGTACTATAAAGATAATGCGCAGCATTTCCAAAAAAGCAGATTTCAGCCGGACAGTGACGATGCATTCATCGGGCAAATGGTAGGCTTTCTCGGCTCAAAACATCACAGCATTGTGCTTGAAACAGCAGACCTTGTTGACGCGTTGGAGGCCGCGGTAGATGCCCGTGACCTACCCGGCATGGCAGATATTGACGCTTCTTTGTTGCTGTTTTGTAAAGAAGTAAAAAACACCGTAACCGTTGCCCTCTCCGGCGAATGCGCGGATGAAATATTTGGCGGATATCCCTGGTATAGGGACGATGAGATTTTAATGCAAAATGGCTTTCCCTGGATGCAAAATACACGGGAGGGCTTTCTCAAGCCGGAAATAGCTGAGTGGGTAAATGCGTCATCCTATGCGCAAAAACGATATGAAAAAACCATAGAGCGAACCCATGCCCTTGCCCATTGCACGCCCCATGAGCGGCGCATGAAGGAAATGGTAAACCTAAACATTGACTGGTTTATGCAAACACTTCTTGACAGAAAAGACCGCATGAGTATGTACAATGGGCTGGAAGTGCGCGTGCCTTTTTGCGATTACCGCATAGTGGAATACCTTTACTCCGTGCCGTGGGAAATGAAAAATTACCGCAACCGCGAGAAGGGGCTCTTGCGCGAAGCCCTGCGCGGCCTACTTCCCGATGCGGTGCTTTGGCGCAAAAAAAGCCCCTACCCAAAGACCCATAACCCAGCCTACCTTGCGGCCGTATCCGACAAATTAAGCGAAATTATTGCAAACCCGGCATCGCCCATTTTGCAATATATCCGCAAAGAGGCATTGGAAAATCTGCTAAAAAGCGAAAACCTCATCCCGTGGTATGGGCAACTTATGACCAAGCCGCAAACCATAGCGTATTTCCTACAGATTAACTATTGGTTAAGCAAATTATTCAAAATCAGTTGAAGAACAGAAGAAATATTTTGAGTCCTTCTCATTTTCTAACGCCTGCACCATCCAAGGTTGTTCGCCATACTGCTTTCTCCTATATTCCACATTGCTGATGCGTACCAACTTTGGGCTAAACCCATGCGGACACAAAGTAATAAAACGATTCATTGCTGAACCTGTGGGCTCATTTTCATCGCTAAACGTGCTAATTTCGGACAGTTGGAAATAAAACAGATTCTTTGCAAAATATTCGATATTCGCCTTCGCACTATCTTCCGTCCATTCTTCATCGTTATATTTCGCGTCTGTGTTGAAAAACACAGGGGCTTGGTCGGCTAAATGATGGCGCAATTCCAAAAGACTTAAACAGTCGCCTTGCGCATTATTAATATAGGCGTTAAATGTGGGGTCAAGCATAACCCATTTGCCCATTTCTTTGATGTACGCTTGCACTACGACATGATTATCAGCATCATAAGGCGAGCATGGCATAATAAATACTTTTCTTGCTTTGATTCCAATTGACAAAAGACATTCCGACAAAATAGTCGATAAGCCAACGCAGTTGATGCCTTGTGCGCTATCTTTACCAAATGCGTGGTCTAAATAACTTATTGCATTCGCCGGTATTGCGCCGGAGTAATTGCCCATGTGGTAGATATTGCTTGATACCCAATTCAAAAGATTCACAGCTTTTGAAAAATCATCACCATTACCTGCAATATCAACTATTGGATACTTAGCTTTAAGCATCTCGTACTTTGGATGCTTGAAAATAAATAAAAAATCTACATCATCTTGCTTCTTTACAGGCAAAGGAAATACTTTTAATAATCCTGTAAAAATATCGTATTGGCTCATCAGCGATACCTCCGTTAAACGAATACACGTACCACTATCTGTGGTACAGTGCGCCCTCTGGTTTGGTTGTCCAGTAAGTAAAGCAATTTTATCATAACTTTGATATTTTATAGCCGAATAAAACGGGAAGAGGCCACCCGGATTGAAAAAGCCCAGAAACATTAGATTTCCGGGCTTTTCTGCATTCGGAGAAGAGGAGATTTCTAACGTATCCAAGTGAATGAAATGTCCTCGCTTTTCTCCACGACATCAAGTTCATGATGGTCTGACGTTATGACGGACGCATCTATTGTACTCGCCTGACCAAGCATAATTGAATCGGCAAGTGACATTTTGTACTTCGTCTTGAATTGTGCCCCTTGGCGTAGCACAGCGTCCGATATTCCGTCAATTATCTGTATGGGTGATTTTAACACCATGCTGTAAACAGCCTCAGCTTGTTGTACTCCGTGTGAACGGACGACATCGTAATACGCTTCATACAAATTTAACTTGTTCATGTAGATGTGCGCACTGCTTCTTGAGGCTTGCTCCAATAAGGATTCTACGTTGTCTGCGCCTGCCTCATCATAGACATGCGCCAGCAATGCACAGGAATCTAGCACATAATTAATTGTCATACTCAAGTTCCTTGTCCTCACGCATACGCGTTAGGAACCTATCTACTTCGTGTCCATCGCTTTTAAGCATCCCACGCATTGCTTTTATAGGACATTGAACCGGATTGATTATTATGGATTCTCCACTTTCAATAATCTCTACTTTTTTCCCCCGTAACTTTGTGGCAAACATTTCCGGTAGGTTCAATTTGTCAGCTTGTAATACGGCTACTCCCATATATAACACCTTCTTTCGAGGTTTATACTACTCCCCGGTAAAAAACAGACAATGGCGCGAGAATTTTATCGCAAGGCGAGGAAGTGCCGACGCGGCGCACCGGCGGTGCGTTAGGAGGTGCTAACGAAGCATTGCGGAAAAAGCGCGCGCCAGTGTCTATTTTTTACCGGGGAGTAATATAAATATAAAGCAATATTGAGGTTATTTTAGCATACCAGTGATTGCCAATCAACAAACACAACTTGGTCGCCGCCAACTACATCCCAACATTCCCTTGCATGGTTGGCGAAAGCATGGTTTTCCTTTGGTGTAACTCCTCGCCCAAGGCGTGAATAAAAAATAGCATTTACATCCAAGTCATCAATGGGTACGCCGTATACCTTTTCAGTTCCTTTGGCATTTCCTTCGGGGGTAACGAACATAACGGTCTGCATATCTGCTTGGGCTTGCGGCAAGCCTAAAATTTGATGGCAATTAAATATGGGTACGGCTTCTCCACGGAGATTGATTGTCGCCGTTCCATCGGTAATCGTTTTGCGATAAACCATATGAATCTCCAATATTTTTTTGGGATTCTCAATAAGCGGATGCCCGCAAATGGAATAAAGGAAGAAGCTGTCTGTTCCAGCGGCTTCGGATGGAGAAGCAAACTCCGGTATCACTAATGGTTTTTTCCGTAGATTTTCATCAGCGAGTTCACTAAGTTTAATCGCAAGTCTTCGTAGTTCTTCCGTAAATACGGACATGCTTTTGGGAATATTGAACTCCATGTTTACATCTACCATGTGAAGTATTTGAATCGCTGCATTAACAGATAAATATTTGAACATCATCGCAAAGTCCCTGATGCCCTTGAACATGGCTTCATCGTTATTGCCGAAACGTGCCTTTTCTACATATTCATATAGCTTATCAGCTAGGATACGGGCTTCGTGTGCAACTACCGCGTAACCTTTCCCATGCGCTCCGGCTCTTGCCGCTTCCTGCGACAAAGCTAATGATACCGTCCATGCCTTTTGCGCGTATTGCTCAATGAGCCATACTTTTTTTTCATTTTCCATGTGGGTTAGCCTCCTTGTTAGCTGTACTCAAAATACAGCGAGAGAATAGGGCGCAATTTCTCAAGTGCCCTGCGATGATGTGTAAGGACGGTATTCAGATTTATTCCATGCCGTTCGCTAATTTCACGGAAGGAAAAATCCCCGTAATACCGTTCGGTGATGATAACTTGTTCAACATGTTTAAGCGTATTGAGTGATTGCAAGATAGCGGCTGTATCACCTGCCTTTGCTATTTCATCAACAAAATCATCTTCATCGATAAGCGGTGACATTAAGTCAAAGCTCACCCAAACATTGTTATCGTAGTCATTTCGATGAAATATTTTGTAAGCGGTACGAATACACGCAAGTGACATATAGCCAAAATTATACTGTTCGGCACTAAAGTTAGGCGATTTCGCAACGTCCAGAAATGTCTGATTAACAATTTCATCAGCTATGTCTTTGATATTGCGCCGCGTATAAAATTTTTTACGAACATATGCGATAAGCTGTTTTCTTAGGCTCTCAACAGCATCCACCCGGCTTCCCTCCCCGTCCTTATACGCTGATGGCCATCATATAATATAAAGGCATTTCGCACTTCAAATTATTTCAGAATTTGCGTCAAACGAATATAAATACTTCACGCACCAGCGCAACGAAAAAACAGCTTGGCAGTTTATAAACCACCAAGCTGTTTTAACGGGAACACCACCGCAAATGCCTCCCCAACAAAGAACCAGTTGGGGGTGTTCGTATTTGTTCCTAATGACGGAGAAGAGGGGATTTGAACCCCTGCGCCGTTATTCACGACCTACGCACTTTCCAGGCGCGCCCCTTGAGCCGCTTGGGTACTTCTCCCTGTGTCCGTGGTGATATGGGCACGGGGGCAGTTTATCGCATTTTTTGTTGACGCGCAAGTATTTATACTAATCTCGACTTAAAAAGGCTATAATCATGCGGTCTTTTTCCGCAATTCTGCGTTAGCACCTCCTAGCGTGCCGCTAGCACGCCGCGTCGGCACTTCCTTGTCTTGCGAAAAAATCCTCGCAAGCTTATAGCCTTTTTAAGTCGGGATTAGTATTTACGCAATTAATAAATAGACGATGTAGCCCACATAGATGACGGCCATGACCAGTCCTTCGGCGCGTGCGATACGTCTGCGGGTGGTGACGAAGAGGAAGAAGAGGAGGCTCCCCAGCACCAGTAGGGAGAGGTCTATTACGCTTCCGGTGCTGATGGTGAGGGGGAGGATGATGCCGGAAAGACCCAGCACGGCCATGAGGTTGAAGACATTGGAGCCGATGATGGTGCCCACGGCCATTTCGTTTTCGCCTCTTTTACAGGCGATGAGGGTGAAGGTGAGCTCGGGGAGGGAGGTGCTGATGGCTACGATGGTGAGGCCCACCACGCGCTCGGAGAGGCCCAGGATGGGGCCCAGGGCTTCCGATGCCCAGACGGTGATTTGCCCGCCGATGAAAATGAGAAAGGTGGCCAGCAGGGCATGTCCTATGTAGCGGGAGAGCTTTTTCTCCCCGCCGGGGGGGACTTCTGTTTCCGTGGTGTCCTTGGGGGTGGTTTTGACGAGGATGACGATGTAGGCGATATAGACGACGAACATGGCCAAGCCACCCCAGCGGGGAATGATATTCCCCAGGGTGAAGAATAGCAGGAGCAAAAACGCCGGGGCGGCCACAGAGAGCCAGAAGCCCTTTGAAATATCCCTGAAATCCACGGGGATGGCCCGCACCATGGCCGCCAGACCCAGAATCATAAGTAAATTGAAGGTATTCGCGCCCACGGCGTTGGCTACGGCCAGGTCATTGGCACCGCCGGCGGCGGCAGATACGCTGATGACCAGCTCGGGGATGCTTGTCCCCATGGAAACAATGGTCAGGCCAATAATAACCGGTGACATTTTGAGCCGGTGGGCGATGCCCACGCTGGCGTCCACAAAGATGTCTGCCCCTTTGATTAGCAAGGCCAACCCGGCGATAAGTCCTACAATTACCAACACTGTGTGCATCAGTTATGTAACCCCACACTCACCAATAACGCTTTGTCTACCCGGCGCATGACGTTTTCGTCCAGCCAGCAAATTTTTTCGCGTAGGCGTTTTTTGTCTATGGTACGGATTTGCTCAAGCAGTATAACAGAATCTTTCACCAACGTGGAAGACACGGAATCTATCTCTATATGGGTGGGTAGCTTGGCCTTGCCTATCTGGGAGGTAATGGCCGCGCAAATCACCGTGGGGCTGTAGCGGTTGCCCACGTCGTTTTGAATAATCAAAACCGGGCGCACGCCGCCCTGCTCCGAGCCCACCACCGGGCTCAAGTCCGCGTAGAATATATCACCCCGCCGTACGGATGGCTTCATTTGTTGCATAATTGTCACACCTCCTTTCCAGTGAGAGTATCGCCGTCAATTTTCATTTGTATACACCCGCGGCACACGTTTTCCAATACCGCAGACGATTTCGTAATTTATCGTACCCAAGAGCCCGGCCAGGGCGTCCGCGCAGAGGCTTTCCCCGGTTGTGCCCAGCAATGCCACCGTGTCGCCGGGGGCCGCGCCGGGGATGCCGGTGACATCCGCCATGCACTGGTCCATGCACACCGTCCCCGCGATGGGTGCCGGCCTCCCCCGAATCATCACCCGCCCTATATTGGTCAGCCGCCGGGGATAGCCGTCGGCGTAGCCTATGGAAATCACCGCTATCCGGGAGGGGCGGGCGGTGGTGAAGCGATGGCCGTAGCTGATGCCCACCCCGGCGGGAAGTTCCTTCACCATAGTCACTTGGGCGAAGAGGCCCATGGCGGGCTTCAAGGCCAGTGGGCGGCATATTTCAGCCATTTCCGGGGAGGGGAGCAGACCGTAGAGCATAATGCCCACCCGTACCGCGTCCATGAAAAAGCCGGGGTGCTTTCGCGCTGTGGCGGCGGAATTGCACATATGCTTCACGGGGATATCCAAGCCGCGTTCCTTCAGCTCATCCAGCAACCGGGTGAAACGGCTGTGCTGTTCGTGGACAAAATCATTGTCCGGCATATCCGCCGTGGCACAGTGGGTGAAAATCCCCCCTACATCCAGCCGGGGGTCCCGGGCGATTTCGCAGATGGCATCGACGCCGGCAGGCGTTGGGGGGAATCCCAAACGTCCCATGCCGGTATCTATTTTTATATGTATTTGTGCCCGCTTGTTGTGTTGCTTCGCCGCCGAGGATAGGTCCCTCGCCCCCGCCGCGCTGAAAACACTCTGGGTAAGCTCCAGGCGTACCCCCGCGCGCATCATGGGCTCGGGGGTCGCGCCCATAACGAGAACCGGGGCGGTGATGCCCGCTTCCCGCAGGGCCATACCCTCCTCGCAGAGGGCCACCCCCAGGGAATCCGCCCCGTTTTCCAGCACGGTACGCGCCACCGGTATCATACCGTGGCCATAGGCGTCGGCCTTCACGACAGCGATGACGCTTGTGCGCGCCGGTACGATGCCTCGTATCGCTTGTGTATTATGGGCTATATGAGATAGGTTGACCTCCGCCCATGCGCGGTTGTGGTTGAGCAAATTAACCCCTGTATAACCGTTTTAAGTTCAAAACGCATTTTACAACGAAAACAGGGCATCATCAAGTACCACATTCATCTCAAAGGCGTGGTAGGTGATGATGATTCGTTCCGCGCCGTCCGGGTCGAAGATAATCAGCTTGACGGGTTGCAGACTTTGGTTGTCTACCCAGAGCCGCGCCGTGGCCAAATAGGGGTGATTGCCCGGCACCGCCGCCTCCAGCACCGTGCGCACGCCCTCGTCCATGTCGGCCACCATCACGCTCACTTCATTGCTTTGCAAATAGTTGCGGATAAAGGTGGTGAGGAATATTTCACTGCGCTCGGGGGTTTCCTCTACGGGAACGGCTATCCGGCCCTCCACCCGGGCGTTGAACTGCACGATGTTGCGCCCGTCGTTCACCGTCACGCTTCCGGCTACGTGCTCCGGGCCCGTAACCTCCACCCGGTACTCGCCGGTAATGCGGGCGTGCTGTACCGTTTCGTAGGTATTGCTTCCCTTGTTGGCGCGGTATTCCACCGTGGCGATGGCGCGGTAGGAATGCAATTCCACTAGCATACGCTGGATTTTTTCAAAGGCACTCAACTCTTCGGCACTGCCCGGCCCGCGCAAGCCCCCTTCGCCGCATCCCGCCGCGAAAACCAGCACCAGCAAAAGCGCGCATACCGCCAACCCTTTTTTGTACATGTTTCCCTCCACCCTCCGTGGTGCCCGTCACCGGCACCCACCGGAAAAATTTTGTATATTTCTTTGTCTTCTATGTATACTAAGAAAATTACAAATATATTACCGCCGCAACATCCGCCCCCGGCTTTCGTCAGTTGGGGTGAGATGAAAAATAATACCGCTTCCGGGCAAGTGGTACTAACGAGGTGTATGAAATGAAAAAGGCAAAAAAAGTGGCGGCCATTCTTTTGGCCGCGGTGGCAGTGCTTGTTATGGTAACAGGGGTGTCCGCCTTTGGCGCGGACGCAGGCGGCGTCATCAACGCCAACGGGCCCAATTACGGCTCCGTCACGGGGGAAGTGCTCAGCGTGGAGGAAAGCGGATTTGGCTATCGCATTCGGGTTGCGGCGGGGGAAAGCCACGCGGATTTCAATGTAACCCACGCCACCTTCATCAAGGGCGATTTCCCCCAGGTGGGCGATACCCTCACCGGGTTCTTTGACATGAACCGCCCCATGATTACGATTTACCCGCCCCAATACCCGGCGGTGGTGCTGGTAAACACAGACGGGGATTTGCCCTTTGTGTTTGTGGACCGCTTCCACACCGCCGAGGGTACGGATGAGCTAATCAGCGCGGACGGCTCCCGCCGCCTGAACGTATCCCACCCCGATACGGTTATCCGTTCCCAGGACGGCCAGGACGCCACGGATTGGGCACTGGACGGCCGCTTGCTGGTGGTGGTATACGATGTATCCTCCCGCTCCATGCCGCCCTTCATCTTCGCGCCCAAGGAAATTATCGTGATGTATGAAACCGCCATACACCCGGGCCCGGCGGAAATCGACTGGGAAATGGACTGGGAAAGCGACGACGGCTATCCTTCGCCGCCTGTGGGCGAAATCTCCGACTTGGAGGACATCGAGTACGACAACGGCAACGAGGTACTGTTCCACGATATCGTAGTCAACGGCGTGGGCCTCCCCGGCGAAACCTTCCACGCAGAAGGCACCCAGTTCCCCACCCATGTGCCCATCCGTGCCGTGGCTCAGGCCATCGACCCGGATATGACCGTGGGCTGGAGTAGCGGCCAAGTCACCCTGGAGGGCGCGTGGGGGCACATCAGCTTCCGGGCGGGGGAAGCGGAAATCATCGCCAACGGCGAGACCATCACCCTGAACCAGCCCACCGTCAACGTAAACGGGCGCGTGCAGGTGCCCCTCAGCTTCTTCCGCTACGTAGCGGGCATGAACAACGCCTACTCCATCGGCGGCACGGTGTTCATCGACAACTTCGAACGGACGGAGTAATCACCCCCAGAACGCGTTTTCAATATGTTCGATATGTATTTCGCCCTGGGCGACGATGATTTCCACTACATCGAAGCGCAGGGCGTTGTTATGTAAGCGGTGCAGGGCGATATAATGCTGGGCGGTGCGCATAATGCGCTGTTGCTTGGCGGGGGTGACGGCCTCCCGGGGGTGGCCGTATTTCAGGCTGGTGCGGGCCTTGACTTCTATGAAAATAATTGTTTCGCCATCGTTTGCGATGAGGTCGATTTCCCCGGTTTTGGCACGATAGTTCCGCGCCCGTATGCGCAAGCCTTTTTTACATAGGAAATCCTCGGCCTGTTGCTGACCCTCCATCCCGGCGGCGTGCTTATTGGGTGGCATGTTCCTGGGCGGCATCTTCCCGGGCCTTGGTGTATTTCTTGATGGTCTCGTTTTTGTCCAGGTCGCTGATAAAAATAAGAATCTGCGCCACCACCTCATAGAGCTCGGGGGGGATGCTGGCACCCAAATCTATACGGTTGAGCTCCTCGGCCAGTGCCGCGTCCTTGTGCAAGGGGACGTCGGCCAGCTTCGCGTTTTCCATGATGCGCTCCGCGATAAGTCCCGCGCCCTTGGCCACGATACGGGGGGCGGCGTCTTCGGGGTCGTATTGGATGGCCACGGCTTTCTTGCGCATGTTTTGCTGTAAATTATTTAAATGGGGGCGAAGGTCCTTCATGGGCGGTCTCCTTTTACACTCGGATATCAAAATTGAAGCGGGTGGGGGTGGGGTCGGCCATGGGGGGCGGGGTGAGCAAGGTGAAGGGCGCGGCGAGCCGGGCGTGGGCGTCCTTGGGGGCGCGGGCCGAAAGCAAGTCGAAGGTTTCCTGGGTTTCGCTCCGGTAGGTCAGGGCCATGGGATAGCCGGGGGCTTGGGAAATGGTGACTTCAATGCGCCCCAAAGCGGGGGCGTTGACGGCCAAAATCGCCGTGGTGTTGGCGGTTTCCTTAAAGACGTGCAACTCCGCGTAGCGGTTTACCCGGTAATATTTCCTGCGGGAGGAGGTGCGGGCAAGGAAGCGCGACACCTCCTGTATCTCCTCCGGGGAAGCCTGAAGGAGCGCGCCGGGGTTCTGCCAAAGGCGGTGCAGGGCATTGTTCTTCAAAGTGGTGGCGTCCACGGGGAGCCCGGCGGCCAGCATGGCCTGGCCCATGGCGAAATTCTCCTGGGTTGCGGAGAGCCCCGCGTTGTGCAGGGCTTCGTTGAGCATATTTTCCTGCTTGGTTTGGGGGGCCAGTTTGACCATTTCCAGCACAATGCGCCCGTTGAGGTCATTTTCCTTCACCAGAAAAATATTGTCCTCGCCGATACGGGCGTCGGGCAAAACCATAGAGCGGGCGGTGTAGCTGGTTCCGTCGTTGAAGCGTATCGTCACCTCACCGGGGCGAATGTCGGTAATCAAAGCTTTGAACATGTCGCCGGGGCGCATCTCGTGGAAACGCCGCACACCGATGACTTCATATTCATTGGGCCTTCTGGTGCTTATCATGTGGGAACTCCCTTAAATGTCCTGCGATGAACCGGGCAGGGGCCGTATTTCGCCAGGGCGCACAAATGCGCCTTCGTACCGTAGCCCTTGTGGGTATCGAAGCCATATTGCGGGTATAGCCGGTGCAGTGCGTGCATGATAGTATCCCGCTCCTCCTTGGCCAGTATACTCGCGGCGGCGATGAGATGGCAACAGGCGTCGCCCCGGATGATATGTATGGCGGGGCAAGGAAGGCGCGGCGGGCGGTTGCCGTCCACCAAGGCGGCGCGCAGGGGCGTGCCCAAAGCGGCCTGGGCGGCGGCGGCGGCCTTCTCCATGGCGCGGAGGGTGGCTTGGAGGATGTTCATGGCGTCGATTTCCGGCGGCTCCAACACGCCGAAGCCGTAGGCCAGCGCGGCGGATTTTATCGCTGTTGCCAATTTCCCCCGCCGGTCGGGCGGTATTTTTTTGGAGTCCCGCACCCCTTCGATGACCAACCCCGGCGGAAGCACCACAGCGCAAGCCACCACCGGCCCGGCCAGGGGCCCGCGTCCGGCTTCGTCCACCCCCGCGATGGGGAAAATATGCTGGTCGTAGAGGGCCTCCTCGCAGGTGGCGGAGGCGGTTTTAGTTTTCGTTTTCATTTCACCCGCAGTATAGCATAAAAATCCGTGTTGACTGTACTTTGTGCCCTGTATATAATTCTCGCATGAGGTGAGCAACATGGCAAAAAGTCCTGCCGATTTATTTACAATCGGCTATTCATCCTTTCACTTTGAAGATTTTCTTCGTATTTTAACGGAATATGATGTAAAGCTACTTGTCGATGTCCGCAGTCAGCCACATTCCTCGCAATTTCCTCAATTTAATAAAGAACCGCTGGAAAACGCATTAAAATCAACTAGGCGCATTTACCGTAACTACGCAAAGGAATTTGGCGCGAGGCAAACCGAGCGTTGTTATTATACCCAAGAGGGGTATTTGGATTTTGAGCGTTATGTCCAGTCCCCTGCTTTCATTGACGGACTGCGCAAGCTAAAAAAAGCCCTGGCAGATGGCTACACCTTCGCGCTTATGTGTGCGGAAAAAGACCCCTCCACATGCCACCGTTCCATTATGGTTTCCCGTGAATTTGAAAAATTGGGATACAATGTAGCCCATATATTACCAGATGGCAAGCTGGAATCCCAAACAGAGCTTGAAAACCGGTTGCTGGACGCCTATTTTGCCGACAGAATCCAAATGACGCTTTCAGGCGATACCTCCGATGATGAACTCATTCCCTTGGCCTATAAAAAAAGAAACGCGGAAATCGCGTTCAAAATACAGGAGCTGTAATATGCATATTTTTACCATGGGTTTTGCTAAAAAGTCTGCAAGACTTTTTTTTGAACTGGTAAAGCAAAACGAAATCAATTTGCTTCTGGATGTGCGGTTAAATAATAAATCCCAGCTGGCGGGCTTTACCAAATATGATGATATCGTCTACTTTTTAAAAGAAATTTGTGGATGTGTCTATGCCCATGGCGTAGATTTCGCGCCAACAAAAGAGCTATTGGATGGGTACCGTGATAAGAAAATGGATTGGCCAGCCTACGAAAATGCATATAAATCCCTGATACATCACCGCAACACAGAAAATAAATTTTGCGATAATTTTTTTACCCAATATGCGATGCACAAGCATATTTTGCTTTTATGCAGTGAGTCTACCGCCGATAAATGCCATCGCCGGTTGGCGGCAGAGATACTTTCTGGGTTGCATCCAGCCCTTCAGGTTACGCATTTGTAGTACGAAATCCCGGAGGAAGATATGCTGGAAAGGATAAAAATCGCAATACTGGCAAAATCCTTCAAAGGAAAAAACAATGGGAAACGGGGATATTGCGTGGCAGGTATTACAGAGGATGGGGATTGGATTCGGCTGGTGGATGATACCTACGGCGATTCTCTTCCCAACCGTGTAGAATTTGAAGTTGGGCAAATCATACAGGCCCAGGTGGAGCCCGCGCCCTTTGCATATCAAAGCGAAAATGCCATTTTGTATGATTATTCCGTTATAGAAGGCGACTGGAACGATTATATTGCACGCCTACGACAGCCCAATGAACCCTATGTTTTTGTTAATAATGCAGGTTATTTGAATGAGCTACAAATGCGGAAGATAAATGGAACACTACGCCTGGCCAGCGTAAACGCGCTTGAAATATACAAAAATGAAGGCCGTAGTGGATGCAAGGCAAGTTTTATGCACAAAGGCAAAACATATGAAGATGTTTCCATGACGACACCGGGATTCTATACCCGCGATACAATGCACGTAGGCCGTGCCGACATCGTTGTGAGCCTACCAGCTGAAAAAGGAAGTTATACATATTATTACAAATTCATAGCGGCTATTTTCCCGGTCTAATTGGAGGCGGTTTTCACGGGTTAGCGTCCTCTAGGTCAGGCGAAAGGTCACTGCTCAAACTACGCAAATCCTGTACGGGTACAAACACCGAGCCCCGGAAAATCACCGGCTCGTGGTGCAGGTTGGAGTGCTGGCCATAGCTGGTGAAGGCGGTTTCGCCCAGCTGAAGCCGGGCTTGGCCGAAGGTGATTTCCCCGTTTTCGTATAAATAGAAATCCAGCCTGGTGGCGGTGGCGACTTCCCGTAAGTCCACAAACCGGTGGCCGAACAAAGGAAATACGGGCATTTGTACTGAACTGCTGGAAATGGCTACATCCTGAAAGCCCCACCATCCGGGGCCAAAATTATAGAATATTTGTATGCTACAGGCTTCCTCCGGCTCCGCCGGGCTGGCGAAGCGGGAACGCACCGGACGCCCGGCCCGTGCGTTCAGTACCCCTGTCCGGTCCAGGCCCAGCTGGCCGTTGACGAATACATAGTAGATTCCCCGGGAATAGGACGCCACATTCTCCGGCGTGGCGGTGTCGATTATCGTGTCGAAGCAAAACAGCACGATGTCCGCGTCCGCGCCGATTTCCAGCCGCCCCTTGCGCCGCATGTCATAGGAGGCGTAGTGCAAATGCCGGGCGGGCCGTATGGTCATCATGGAAAGGGCCTCCATGAGGGTGATGACCCCCTCGTCCCGGGCATATTTCCCGATGGTGCGCGAGAATGTCCCCGCCCCACGGGGGTGGCTCTGCATGGCCGCGCCTATCATGGTATCACTGCCAATCATCATGAAGGGCTGTTGCATGGCCAGCCGGATTTCGTGCTCGGGCATGGTGCCCCGGGCGAAAACCAGCTGGGGGCGGGGGCGGAAATAGGCGAAAGTCTCCGCCGTAAGCCGGGTGGTGGTATTGGGTATCTGCAAATCGCTGTAGGTGATGCCAAAGCGGGTCTGCCAGTTGGGGGCGAAGCGGGCGGAATTGGTGTTCGTCCCCCAGTAATCGTAGGGGTAAATACAGGCCGTAACAAGCAGCCCCTCGGCAATGGCGGCATGGAGCATGGCGAAGGCTTCCTCGGCCACATGGGTGGCCCCGGTGGAATTGATATGATTAATATGCACCGCCGCCCCGGTTTCCCGCGCCAAGTCCAGCACTTCCTGGATGGCCACCAGGCTGTTGCGCTCGCCGTGGGGGGTGGCGTAGCGGACATGGAAATGCAGGGGGACGCCCATTTCGGCGGCCAAATGGGAAAGGGCCAGCATTTCCGCGCCCTGCACACCGGGGGTGTACTCGGGAATCATGGAAACCCCCACAGAGCCGTCCAGAATGTTTTGCCGCGCCCGGGCCACCACCGTGTCGATGCTGGTGGGGCTGGTCATAATCCGCTGGGGGTAGTAGCCCATATCACTGCGTATACCGGAGATGAAATTCGACTTGCCGAAGTTGATAATGGGGGGATTGTTTATCAGATGGGCGAACTCGTTACGGGCGTTGAAGGCCCCGCCGTGCATCTGCATATTGGTGGTCACGCCGTCGGTGATTTTAAACCGCGCCCCCACCTCGGTAATTCGGAAGGAAAGGATATCAATGAAGCCCGGCGCGGCGATAAGCCCCGTAGCGTCGATAACCCGGCTCCCCTGCAAGGGACGCCGGGTAATAGCGGCAATGCGCCCGTCCCGGATGCCGATGTTAAAGCCTTCCATATCGTTGCGGGTTTCCGGGTTGATGAGCCTTGCGTTGAGAATCACCGTATCGTAAAGGGTCATGTCATAGGAAGGCGGGGCCAGTATGGGGATGACGGGAAGGGGCACCTCGGCTTCGATGCCGCCGTTGCCCGGCACCGGAGAAGGGGCCGCCGTAGGCTCCGTTATGGGCTCCGTTATGGGCTCCGCTGTAGGATCCGCCACCGTGGGCGGCGGGGGCTCCGCGCTCGCCATGTTGCGTAGAATCAAACGCACCGCGTACCCGGTCACAAAAAGCAACCCAGCCAGCAAAATAACAAACACAACCAACTGCGACGGGGAAATACGTCGTTTCATTTCAACCACCATCCCGCAAGCCCAATAGCGGTAAGCCCCGCAAAGGCCAGTTTCCATTCCGGCGCGACCCCGCCCAAGGGCGTAAAAAATCCCTCAATGACCGCCGCCACCACCAGCAAAAACGCCACCCCCGGTATCAGCGTAACGGCTTTGCGTGTTTGCAGTATCAACGAATGTTTGCGGCTGTATACCCCCGGTACCAGCATTCCCTTGGCTATCATGAGTCCCGCGCCCCCGCTCAGGAAAATAGCCGCCAGCTCGATGACCCCGTGGGGCAACACCAAGGAATAGGCCATCATCATATCCGCCCCCGCCGAGTGTAAAAAGCCGAAGAGCGCGCCGATGATAAGGCCGTTATACACCAGCACATACAGGGTACCCACCCCGGCAAAAATGCCCCAAACAAAGGCGTTGATGGCCACGGTGGTATTGTTGGTGGCGAAGAAGGCACTCATGAGGGTGCCGTCCCAGCCCTCCGGCGGGCCTAAGTTATCCGCCAGGGCCTGGGGGTCGCCAAACATATCCGGCCATATATTTCCGTATAAGGCCGCAAAAAAAAGGCCCAAAAAAAACAGCCCCATGGCCAATCCGCTATACCGCCAGGTTTCGCGCACCGCACGGGGAAAGGTTCTGGTAAAATACCGGCCTATATCCGCAAAAGTTCCCCGCTCCCGCACATAGAAGAAATTGTGGGCCACCCCCACCAGGCGGTTCAAATAGGGCAACGCTTGCCCCTGGGGGAAATGGGTCTTGGCGTAGGCCATATGATGGGAGGCCAGCCGGAAAAGCCGGGCAAATTCCCGCAGTTCCTCCTGGGTCAGCCTCTTCACGCCGCGCTTAACCAGGCGGGCGTTAATTTGCTCCAGGGCCTTCCAGTGTGCTTCGTGCTTGCTGATAAAACGTGCTTCCCTAGTCATTGCTCCTGCCCCTGTATACCAAAGAAATCGCCGGCTTCGCCGTCCCGGGTACGCTGTCTGCGCCACACATCGGCGCGGCTGGCCCCGGCAATGAGTACGGTGTCGCTGTTTTCAAGAAAAAGGAAATCCCGCGTGTCCTGAAGGGCAATATATTCCCACAGACGCTCTCCTGTTACGGTTATGGCCGTAAAATTACGGTCTTTCCCCACAATAACCCCGCCATGCCCCATGGAAAGGGAAGTCACGCGCCGCCCGGCTTCAAAGGTGCCGATTTGCGTTCCGCCGGGGTCGAAAATCTTTACCGTGCCCATAGGCTCGGCCACTGCGGCATTCAGGAAGGCCGCCCCCAACGCCACGGCAAAGCGGCCGCTTTCGTCAAAGGCCACGTCCACCAAGTGGTTGTACAAAGGAATCGTAGCGGTGGTGGAAATCCTGTCGTTGGCGTCCCGGGTGTATACGATGATTTGGGTATCGGTAATGGCCACCAGGCGGTTGTTGCTGGTCTTACGCATATGAAAGAGCATCTGGTCTTCCAGCGAAACCTCGGCAAAGATACCATGCGTACCCCAGCCGTCACCACGATAAGTATATCTGAATTGTATCTTCGAATGCAAGCGACCCCGTACATCCAACAATCCCAAGGCAATAACACGCCCGTCGTCAGACATTTCCGACATAAGGGGGATGACGCCGGGGTGGTCGGCCTCGCGCATCACAATCCGAAACATGGGGCGGTACACGCTCTGCCGGTGGAAGGCTTGTACCGCGTAGCCGTCGTCCATTTGCAAAATCACGGAAAGAAACCCGTTGCGGTTTACCGAAAAGGTGTGCACCGGGTAATCAAAGCTTTCGCTAAAGGCCAGACCATTGGCATCGAACACGGACACCACCCGCCCCCGGTCGCCTTCGGAGACGGCAATATACCCCCCCTGCCCCCACAATATGGGCCGCCGCAAGGTCATGGTCGTATACCAGCGGCTCTCACCGAACTGGGACACATACCGCACCCCGTCACGGGTGGCTATAAAAAAAAACGGGCTCTCATGCCCATGGAAAACCGCGCCGGCATCCACGGTATAGGAAACGCCCCGCCCGGTATTGACCCAGCGCAAATCCCCGCCCCGCCCAAAGAAATCGGTGACATTAAAGGCAATGTGCAACACCCCCGCCGCAATAATCAGCACCAGGGCCACAAGGACTTTCGCCGTGGTAGAAAATTTCATCGGCCCGCTCACCCTCCTGCCCTGTGGGCAATCACCTGTATGGTTTCAATGGCGGTAAGTTCCTGGGCGATAACGCTCTGGTTGGTTACAAGGCAGAGCATATTGTTCATGTTTGTACCCAGAAATTCCCCCTCGATGGCGGCTTGCTGGCGGGTAATAATGCGGATAATGGTGCCGCGCTTGAAGGTCGTGCCATCGAATTGCAGGTTTTCTATGGGGAAAAGACGGCTGCACCGCTTGCGCACTTCCTCCAGGCGGGCGGGGTCAAAATTAATGTAGCGGGTGCGGGCAATCAGGGAACGCAACATCCAGCCCATCAAGCGTATGACGATGACAATTACCACCGCCCAAAACACGGCGTTGATTAAATCATCCACGGTCAAAGGAATCATATCCAGCATGGCATATCCCCTCAAATAAGAATGCGTGCTTTATGCGTATAAATTGATTTCGGTCATATGTGCGTACAGGCCACCCCGTTGCAGAAGCTCGTCGTGGGTGCCCATGTCTTCTATGCGGCCCTCGTTAAGCACGATGATTTTGTCCGCTTTTTTTATCGTGGAAAGGCGGTGGGCGATAATCACCGTGGTGCGGTTGCGCATCACCTCGTCCATGGCGTCGCGGATTTGCTTTTCCGTTTCCACGTCCACGGCGGCGGTGGCTTCGTCCAGAATAAGAACGGGACGGTTGCGCAACACAGCGCGGGCAATGCTTACCCGTTGCTTCTGCCCGCCGGAGAGGCGCATCCCCCGCTCGCCCACTATTGTAGCATAGCCTTCTTTTAGCTGACAAATAAAGTCATCCGCCCGGGCTACCTTGGAGGCTTCGATAATTTCCCCTTCGGTGGCTCCCGGCGCGCCGTAGCCGATGTTCGCCGCCAGCGTGTCATTGAAAAGGAAGACATCCTGTATCACATTGCTCATATGGTGGCGCAGACTTTTCAAGGAAACATCGCGCAAATCATGGCCGTCCAAGGTTATCGCCCCTTCGATGGGGTCATAAAAACGGTTGAGCAAATTGATAAAAGTAGTCTTGCCCACCCCGGTGGGGCCCACCAGAGCCACCCGCTCGCCGGGCTTGATGTCCACGGTTACGTTTTTTAAAACCTCCTGCCCGTCGATGTAATGGAAGCTTACGTTTTTAAAGGAAATATTTCCCTTCACATTCGCCAGCTCGTGGGGGTTTTCCTTTTCCTGCACGTCAATGGGCGCGTCCAGTATTTGAAAGACCCGCTCCGCCCCGGCGATGGCGTTTTGCAAGTCCTCATTGGTTCGGGCCAGGGCCGTCACCGGGCCGAAGAACATCCCAAGGTATAACAAAAAGGCCACGATGTCCTCCACAGGCAACCGCCCATGAAAGGCCATGTAGCCGCCGTACGCGATAACCACCACCGTGCCCACGCTGGAGAGATACTGCACCGAGCCGCTGTACATCGCGCTCAAGCGCAACGAGCGTATAATCGCGTTGGCGTGACCCTGGGCCGATGTATCAATTTTCTCCAGCTCCCGCTCGTGCTGGTTGAATACCTGAATCTCCTTCATGCCGGAGATATTATCTTGCAAATGGGCGTTCAATTCCCCCAAAATCTGCCGCGCCACACGGAAAATGGGCAACACCTTCTTAGCAAATATAAAGGAAAGCACCACCAAAACCGGCATGGTAATCAGGCTGAACAACGCGAGCTCCGCGTTCATGACAAACAAAATCGTAGAAATACCCAAGAGCATGGACACATTTACAATGATATCCGGCACGGCATGGGCAATCAACAGCTCCACATCGTTGGTATCGTTCACGATGCGGGTCATAATCTGCCCGGTCTGCTTGTCGTGATAAAATTTCATGGAAAGCTCTTGAAGCCGGTCATATATCCGGGTACGCAGCTCCGCCACAAATTTCCACGCCGCATAATGGGAATAATAGGAGCGCACATAAGAAAAGGCCGCCTGGGCCAAATACACCCCCGCCAAAAGCAACCCCAGCCGCAAGGCATACTCCACCAAAGCCGGGTCACGCTCCACCGCGTACCCCGTCAGCCGCCGCACCACCTGGGGCGCGTACAAGCTGGCCGAAATCGACCCCACAATGCCCACCAGCGTAATAATCAAATATACCCAATACTTGCGGGCGGCCTTGACCAAATTAACGAGAAGCTTCATATGTAACACCCTTTGCCAGAAGAAGTCATACTGCGTGGATTATACCCCTACCGGTGCAGAATATGCAACATCCACCCATCGAAGCACGCAACCAAAATATTGCCCATGGCTTTACCTTGTTGATTGTGATATCTTTAAAGTCGTTAGGCGGTGATATAAATGATTCAACAAATGAAACATGACGTAACAGCAAATGTTTTGCTCCATTCAGAAGCGGCGACGGCTGTTTGGAGCGATTTCACAAGTCGCTAAGTTAGACTGGCAATAGTCGTTGTCTGCTTCTTTTATTGCGAAAAATACACAATAAAAGGAGATTGACAATGCGTTCCATAAAAATTTACATTGCAGAAATGCGTAATTTCTTAACCCTTTGGCTTGGGCAGTCTGTGTCCTCATTAGGCACGACTATGACAGGATTTGTCATATCAATATGGGCTTTTGAACGAACTGGAAGCGCACTCGTGCTTTCTGTTTCTGCGCTACTTGTTATGTTGCCCCGAATGCTAATGGGTGTTTTTATAAGCCCTTTTGTAGACCGAAACAACAAAAAACGCATTATGATTTATGCCGACATAGGCACAGGCGTATGCACGTTTGTACTGTTCTTACTTTTGCGCTTTGATGCGCTAGAAATATGGCATATTTTTGGTATTAACCTCATCACAAGCATTTTGGGGAGTTTTCAAACCCTTGCAAATAATGTCGCTGTGAGCGCAATTATCCCCAAAAAGCATTATGTTAGGGCGGCTGGCTTGCAATCGTTTTCAAGCGGCATGGTGGAAGTTATCGCACCTGCTATGGCTGCTGTACTATTTAGATTTATTGGCATCGTGGGCGTTATAGCCGTTGATTTAATAACAATGGCTTTTGCTTGTCTGTCGCTTGTGTTTTTTGTAAAAATCCCTTCATTGCATTTAGAGAACAAGCGTAATAAACCAAAATTTAACGCTCGGAATTATCTAAACGATTTGGGTAACGGATTTAAGGTAGTTAAAGCTTCGGCACTTTTATACAGGCTGATGCTGTTCATGGCTGTACTTAATTTCATTACGAGCATGGCCGCTTATGGCTTGCTTGCACCTATGGTTTTAGCGAGGTCAGGCAATAATGAAGTTGCTTTGGCTGTTGTTAGTTCGGCTGTAGGTTTAGGTGGCGTGGCAGGGGCATTGGTGATACTTGCTGTACCCACACGCACAAAAAGAGTGCGCATGATTTTTTTATGCTATTTCATATCTGTTATAATCGGAGATATGCTGTTCTCATTGGGGAATAATCTTGCATTCTGGGCTGTCACTGCATTTCTTGGTGCGGCTTTTGTCCCTACAATTACTGCAAACGCAACATACCTTTGGCGTACAATTATACCGATTGAACTACAAGGGCGGGCATTTGCCGTAAGGTATGCGATACAATCCGCAGCTATCCCTTTGGGCGTTTTTGTTGGTGGGTTTTTAGCCGATTTTGTCTTTGAGCCGTTTATGAAGCAACCACCGCTTTTGTTAGGTCGTGTCTTCGGCGTTGGGAATGGTGCGGGCATGGCGTTGATGTTCTTCATCTCTGGCTTCATATGTGCGGTGATGAGTATTGTGTTCATATTTAATCGTTCAATGCAAAACGCTGAAACAACGGCAGAATAAACACAGCATAGCCGAATAAAACGGGAACGGGCCGCCACAGCGCACCTGTTGCACAATGAAATTGTCACACGAAAGACACGAAAAAGCCCAACAAAGGGGTTTATTCTCTTGTTGGGCTGATAATACTTAATCGTTTTTCTTCATGGCATATCGTCCTCTCTTTATGATTATTTTAGATGACGTTTCTGCCTGTAATTATTATAGCATACTTTAACGCTGTTTTCAATATTGAGATTGAATTTTGTTTGGGAAAATCCAAAAAACCATCAGCGACATTGCTAATGGCTTTTTGGATTGGACGGAGTTAAATGGTTATGTTAATGCCGCTACTTTGTGGTAGGCAAGGGGCGTTTATAATCTTTCAAGTGTGGAATCAAAATTAAACAGCTAAACCTTATCTTTTGCGTTGAATAATAATTCTTGTTGCAACTTCCCAAATGATGCCCAAAGTTATGATTATTAAGAAAGAGAGTGTCCATATTATCCACCAGTTACTTGTAGCACCACCCCCCGGGTCTACACCGTATGCGTTGAATAACGTCCCCAACGCAAATCCGCCAATATAGCCCGCTGAAGTGCATAACATTATTTTTCTTGCATCAAATAAAGCGGCAATTCCTGTGGTGACAATGGCTACAATAAACATAAACACTGGCCAATCCCTATTAAGATGAATTGCCCAAACTGCATATCTGCAAAACACAAAGCATATGAGTAAAAATATTTTTGTGCCGATAATCCAAAAAATTCTGGTTTGCGTACTTTTGTTTTTCACATATGTCTCCTTATAATTGTGCAAGTTTACAACAATCACACTTAACTATGACAGGGATAAAAACTTTGTGGATTTTTAAGTACTCAGTATTCGTTGTAAACCTTTGCTCACCCCCTTGGGGTTTATTGTTATTTCTATATTGTACCAAAAAATTATACAAACCCCGAGCATTCGGGTGAATGCTCGGGGTTTGTCTTCAGGCTGATTTGCTATATTACAATGTCGCCATACTGAGTTGCATCTCGAAATTGACGGGGTCATTGTTCAGCACTTCCCCCAGCCGTGACATTTGGCCGGTGAAGCCGAAGCCATCGGTGAGTTGCTCCTGTGCGGTGCCGTTTTCCACAGAGGCGGCGAGCTCGCCGTCGTCCACTTGTAAGCGACCGTCATCGCCGCGGGTCACGCCGACGCTTTCCAGGGCGGGTTCGTTGTCGTAGTAGATATTATCCAGCCTGCGGCGGAGTGCCTCCGCACCGCTGTCCTGGTCGGAATATTCCACAGCGGCCTGGCGCATCACGTTGAAATGTGCCACCAGTTCGCCAATGGCGTCGGTGATGCCTTCCACGTCACGCTCGGTAGCGGCGGTGATTTCCTCGGGCCCGGGGCGTTGCAAGGTGGCGCGGATGCCTTCGGTCAGGTCCACGGTATTGGTGGGGGCGGCGCGTTCCTCGCCGTTGACGGTATATAGGGCGTCCTGGGCTTCGCGGGTAATATTGCCCACGCCCACAGCTTCCACGGCGTTGCCCTCATCGGGCGCGTCCGCTATGGTGAAGGCGTTGCGCTCGCCGGAATTGACCGCCGTAAGTACCAAAGAGGACTGGCCCCCCTCGTCGGATTGCACATGGGCCCGGACACCCGAGGTGGGCTGGTCGTTGATGGCGTTGGCCACGCGCTGTTGCACGCTACGGTTGGACGCCGTTTCCGAGATATTGACCGAAAAATTGAAGGCGCGGCCGTTGCGCTCTATGGAGAAATTGTTCCTTCCGGGGCTCGCGCCGTTTCGTTCGCCGGCAGGCATGGACGGCCCGTTATTTTGCTGGGTGGAGGCAAGCTGGTGCACCCGGACATAGGCTTCGTAGCCGTTGCCGTTCCCATTGCCGTTTTCGTAGCCGTTGGCATAGCCGTTGCCGTTTTCATAACCGTTGGCCACCACCGTCATGGCGTCCCCATGGGAAGAGGTACCAATCATGGTGTCGAAAAGGTTCTGCGTGTTGGACAATGCCGCCGCCGCCGCACTGCGCATGGCTTCGCCGAAGCCTCGCACCGCCGCGATGAAGGCGCGGTTGGCCTCCTGCTGCGCCGAGGGGGGCTGTGTCCTGCCCTCGATAACCAAATGGGGATGGGAACCGCCTATGGGCTGGGTATTGTTCAAAGGCGCGGCGGGGGGAATAACGGGCTGACGGATTGCATTCGCGTTCATTTTCAACACCTCACTGACATAATTCCCACAATCTCTATTCCACTCCATATAGCATAATATGCAAAATTTGTCAAACGCACCCCTCGGTAGTCACGTTAAAGTTGAATTTACCATGGCATTGCTGTTTGCGTGTCTTTTGTGTCTCCGTGGAAAGGGGCGGGTGAATGGCCCGCGCGTTCAAACGAAATAGGCAATGGACGGCACCCATGCGGCAAGTGGTTGCGTTGGTCTTCTTTCAGAAGCCTCAACGCCAACCACATAAGCCGCCCGGGCACCGCTCATTACCTATTTCGCTTAGACGCGCTTACCCATTCACCCGCCCCTTCCCACGGAACAAGAAATACGCAATCAACGTGACAAGTAATTTTACTTAACGTGAACAGCCGCCATTTATGCGGTGGGGTAGTGCAAGTAAAATTACTTACCACATACCTACGAGTAAGGAGCGTGGTGGGGTGAATGGGTACGAATAAGTTCGCGCACTGAATGTGTGAGCGGCAAGCGCGTCTCACTCAATCGCGCAGATTAGTGGCGAAGGCGAGGGCTAGTGCCACCGTTGGGCTTCGGAGAAGACCGACACAGGCACTGCCCAAGACAAGCCAATCATCGTGCGATGAGTGCCAGCGCGGGTCGCTCACACATTCAGTGCGCGAATATGTCCATACCCACTCACCCCGCTTCACCCCACCACGCGCTTTATTATTCCACGGTGGTAAATAAAATTAACGCACCCCTTCAATTCCAATTTCGCGCCACAGCCATTCCAGCTCGGCGGGGGTGTTTTCCCGCACGCGCCGGAACACATAGACCCGCACCCCGTCGCGCAGTGTAAAGGTTTCGTCCATGGGCGCGAAGGCGGCGGAAAAGGGGGTGGCGGCGAGCATGGCTTGTGCGGGTATCACCACCACCTGCTGTTCTGCCGGATCGAGATGGGTCTGCGGGGGGTACGCCACCACGATGTAGTGGATATCCGCCAGGGCGAGGGGCAGTCCGTCCCGCCGGTCCACCTGTGCGGTGTGGATGATATTGTATGCTGTGTCCATGGGGTGCAGTGGGTGGAAGGAGGCGCGCACCATGGCCAGCAAGTCTGAATTGAGTACGTAGGAGGAGGCCAACACCGCCACTTTTCCGGCCTTGGGCGCAATAAAGTCGTGGAGCGCGCTCAGTTGCGCCGCGTCCTCCCGTATGGGGGGACGCAGTGTGATGCTGGGAAAGAGGGCATATCCCGTGATTTCCTCCCGGGTTTGGGGCTGGGCGCGGGGCAAAAAGACCGCGATGGCGCACAAGGCCGCAACGCCCAAGGCGGTAAGGCGTATCCACCGTGTTTTTTCCCCGGCCAGATGCACCGCCACCAAGGCCATGGGGGCGGCGAACAACAGCAAATGTTGCATCCCGAAGAATTGCTGTACGAAAATGAAGGCAATAAAAATCACCGCGCCGCATACCAGCGGGAAGAGGAGGCTCGTTTTTCTCCGGTACAGGCAGTACGCCAGCGCACCCAGCAGGGGCACCAGCCCGAAATAACGCAACACAAACCGGATATTTAGCAAAACCGGGACATGGTACGCGCCATACCGCTCGCCGTAGCCGCCCCGCAACAGCACATCGGAGATATATCCTTGGAAAAACAAGAGCATGGAGCCGCCGAATACGAAAAGCGTCATGGCCAGCTTGCGGCGTATCTTCCTATTGGATAGGGCGTACACCGCCGCGAAGAGTAGAAAGCCGATGGCGAAAAAGATATACCACCGCCGGAACATCACCGTGGCGCACAGCAACAGCCCAGCCACCAGCCCGTCCTCGGATTCGCAGTGGAAAAACAAGTAAACCGTCCCCAAGGCCAGCGCGACGCCCCCCACATCCAGAAAGCCCATGACAGCCAAAAAGGGGACGAAAATCAAGGCCATAGCCCCCAGGGCAAAGCCGTAGAAGCCGCCGTTTTTGCCCGTTCTCGCGCACGCCGCGTACAAAATAGCCCAGAAGGGCACCACATAGAAATTGACTACCGACAGCACGAACACCATCCGGCTGGTGTTGAATACCGCCATGGCATAGGCGGGGAGCACCGCAGGCAGGAAATGGTATTCATGCCAAAAAACCGAGCCCAGCACCCCTCCGAAAAAGCCGACGGGCGCGGAAAAGGCCGTGGCACTCAAATCCGCCGCCGTGCGCCAAAAGCCCGCGTTGTCCCAAAAAAAGGGCTGTCGGGCGAGAAGCAAAAACGCCACGGCAAATCCGTTCAGCCCCAGCACCGCCGCCACAAACCGCCAATCCAAAAACGCCGCCAGCACCCCGCGCACATATTTTATCGTTTGCCTGCACCTGCCGGACACCAGCAATACAAATACAAACATCGCCACCCCGGCACCCGCCATGGCCAGCATACCGGAAAGTCGTCCCGCCGCGTTTTCCAGCCCCAGAAAGGCCACATAGGCCCCCGCCGCCACCGAAAGCAAAATCATGGCCGCCTTTATCAAGGCATTATACTTGAACCATTGGGATTGCAAAAACGCGGCTATTTTATCCCCGGCCCATATCGCCGCCGCCCCGGCGCAAACCGCCGCAAGGAGCACGACCCATCCAAAGAAGGGCTGATAAAGCCCCACCGTGGATTCCAGAAAAATAAATGCCCTGCGCCACAAAAAATAGGCGAGAAAAAAACACAAAACACCTTGAACATAGCGCAAGCGCGTCACCTCTCCAAGTAAAACACACCCTGCCGCACCACAAAGCCCAGCCCCGTCAATTCAAGCAAATCCACCATGCGGAAAAAAGGCTCGCCATATACATAGTAGCGCATGGCTACCTTGTCCGCGCCGTCCACGCGGACGCGCTGACCCGCGAAATAGGCCGCCCGGGGGGTGGATATGCCGCTCACGCGCCCTTCGCCGCCTACGGGGGTATACCTATGGCCCAGCATTATTTCATATTGGGTACCGTCCCAGGCCACATCGAAAACATCCTCCAGAAGCCACCCAAAGTCCCGCAAGCGCAGGTACCGGTTGTCGTTAATCGTGAATGCTTCGAGCCGGCCCTCGCGCCCGCCAAAGGAAAAATACGTCACCCCCGGCACAGCGCGGGTACGGGGGGGCGGCAATCCCACGACGTAGTCCCAGCCGAAATAATTGGCTATGCCCCGGTTCACCAAGAAACTATGGCCAATCCCCAGTTCCGTCCACAGGAAGGGTTCTATCCCGTCCCACCAGGAAACCAAGGCCATGGGCGGCGCGGAATAAGCGGGTAAATAAACCCGCCCGCCCCCGCCTTCCAGCAAAGCCATCCGCGCCCGGTGCTCTGCCCGGAATTGCCCGGCGGCACCGCTTCGCAAATCCTGGGCCGTCCGCCAGGTGGAGGCGTTTTCGTAGCCCAGATATATCGCCGCGCCCAGGAGTATTACCCCCACACAGGCGAAGGCCATTTTGCGCGGGAGCAAAGCCCTTCCCCGCCCCACGATGCGTTGCAGTTCATAGTTGCGCGCTATCCAGCCCAGCAGGTAAAAAACATTCCCGAACACGAGCAGTACATAGGAAAAATACACGATATTGCGCAACCGGGGCGGCCCGCTAATCATCTGCCCGAAGAAGGGCGGCGCGCTTAGGCTGGCGAACAGCAAAAAGGACAATCCCGCCACAATAAGGGGTGCCTTAAAGGTATAGGCCGATGCCTTGGCCGCCCGCCAAAGCCACGGCACCGCCAGAATCAGCAAAATCACAACTGCCGGCGTGGTCCACGCCACAAGGTCTTCCCCCGCCGTCAGCATGGCCGCACGCACACTCCAGAAAGCGTGCCTCAAGCCGCCCAGGCCGCCGCTTCGCACGGTGTTGCCCGGTGCCGCCACGTTTATCAACAGCCCCAGCACCGCCGCCCCCGCATACACAAGCGTAGGCCAAAGCGTTTTCCGGCTCTTCCAAAGGGTATACAGGGCGAAAAGTACATTCACCTGGGCCGCGAAAAGAGCCGTCACCAGATTCCCCCCGCCGATGAGGAAATCCAGCACCGCAATCCCCGCCACAGCCGGCCACCGCGTAGGCCGCCCCATTTTCAACGCCAGGCTCGTCCACATTAGCGCGAAAAAAAAGACATAAAAAACCCCGCCATTGTACCAGTAAAATCCCTGCCCAATGTGGGGAACAAATTGAATGCACGCCGTCAGCACCAGCATACACGGCATCAGCCAATGGGTGCGAAGCACGGTCTTTGTTAGAAAGCCCAAGGATAAAATCAGGGGGAGCAAGGTGAAAAGCATCGTCAACGGATAGGCTCCATGACCGAAAAACACCCCCGGATGTACAGAAAATAAGGCTATGGCCGTAAAAGTACCCTGCCAGTCCCGATAATTGTCAACCACGGTACGCACCACAGCCCGGGGCACATCCAGCACACCCCCGTTCACCCTGGCATAGCGCACACTCCGCTCAAAATAGCGGTGGCGCACCGCCGCGTCCTCCACCCAATACTGCGCCGTAGGCAAAAAGGACGACGACGCAGAGAAAATATAGTCATCCTTGGCCGGCCGCGCATACAACCCCAGCCATACAATGGGCACCAGCGTCAGCAAAAACAATATCCCCGCAACAAGCAACAATCTTTTGGAATGCACCCGGCACCATCCCTTCCCTTCGTCCCATATTTTATACTACTCTCCGGTAAAAAAACAGACATCGGCGCGCGCTTTTTCCGCAATGCTTCATTATCACCTCCTTACGCACCGCTGGTGGGATGGGGTGGGGTGAATGGCCCGCGCTGGCACGGAAACGCTCATGAACGGCTCTGTGCGGCAAGTACTCGCGTTGGTCTTCTCCGAAGCCTCAACGCCGAGCACATAAGCCGCCCATTCGCCGTTAATTTCTCGTTCCCGCGAGACATACTCCCAGCGAAGCTGGGCGACGCGCTAGCGTCGGGCCGTCCGGCCAGCTTGCGAAGCAAGCGAGAGGACGCGCTTACCCATTCACCCCACCCCATCCCACCCCCCTCCTTCCCCGCAGGTATGTAGTAAGTAATTTGCTTTCACAAACTGCCCTACCGTGTTGCTTGCGGGTTTCCATGTGAAGTAAAATTACTTTAACACCTTAATCGCGTATTTTTTGTTGTGTGGGAAGGGGCGGGTGCAGTGGGCCGAACCGGAGACTGTGCCGAGCGGATTGCGAAGCTGTGCAGACGAAGGGCGTCGGGCGCGTATTAGTGCTTGGCGTTTGGTTCCAGCGGAAACAAACGCAAGCACTAATACGCGCCCGACGCCCTTCGTCAAACAGCGAGTACCAGCGAGGTACAGTCTCCGGTTCGGCCCACTGCACCCGCCCCCTCCCACCCGTTGCGTATTTATGCCAATTTTGGTTTAATGAGTCAATTCAACTCAAGGAGGAACCCAATGAACACACAGCAACTTATGGACATGGCCCTGAAAGCCGCCAACCTTACGGAAATGCCAGCCGACTGCGCCGTCATCGTGCCCGGTGAGGGGATAAAAAAGGTACTGATGGGTGTAGACATGGACACAGCGGAGCTTATGCTTGCCCAGCAGCTGGGCTATGACTGCGTGGTCAGCCACCACCCCAGGAACACCAACGTGGATATGCTGGATGTACTCCACGACCATTATTGCAAGCTGGAAGCCCTGGGCGTGCCCCGCAACAAGAGCCAGAAGCTGATGGCCGAGCGCAAAAAGGAATTGAGCTACAACCAGCATGTTTCAAATTCCCGCCGCTCCGAGAGTGCCGCGAGGTTGCTCAACATGCCCTATATGTGCATCCACACCCCCACCGACATTATCGGGGAGGCTATGGTGCAGGAATTTTTGGATAAAAAATTCAAGGATACGCCCAACCCCACGGTACAGGACATCGTGGAAGCCCTGGACGAGATGCCGGAATACAAAAATTCCGCGAGGAAGCCCGTCATCCGGGTTGGCGGCAAGGACAGCTACGCGGGGAAAATCTATGTACTCATGTCCGGCCTTACGGGCCCCGGCGCGAAAATATTAAAGGAATACATCGAAGCGGGGGTGGGCACCTTGGTGATGATGCACATTCCCGAAAAGGACGCCAAGGCCGTAGAGGAGCAGGGCATCGGCAACGTGATAATCGCCGGGCATATGTCCAGCGATTCCTTGGGGATGAACAAGCTCGCCCAGCTGTGGGCGGAAAAAGGCGTGGAAACCACCATGATGTCCGGGGTGATTATGCCGTAACCCGAATATAAGTCTTGGGTATTTTTAACCCCCCGGGAACGCGCTCCCCCGGCGCGATAAGCGCGATACCCGGCGGGCAGGGGGCAATAAGCTCCGCGCAGATACGGCCGGCGGCGTCCTCCAATGGGAGGATTTCCGTCGGCCTTTGCATGGCCTCCCGGGGAGAGAGGACGACCTCGGGCAGGGGGAGCGCGGTACCCAAATTTGCGAAGGGGGTAGCCTCGGGGGGTCTTGCCGGGATAACCCTGTCCTTCAAGCCCCGTACCGCCAACCCCAGCCGGGCGAAGCCCTCCGCCGTGTCGGCCACGCTGGTCATGGCCAAAATATGCCGCCCCCGCGCCATTTCGACCTGTATTTTATATTCCCGTGCCAAAACTTCCCCGATTTCTTCCGCGATACCCGGTACCCCCTCCGCGTAAAACAACAATTTCCCCGGGTCATCGCTGGGGAGTAGCCTCAGCGCGCCCCGCGCCGCCCTCATTTCCCCCCGAAACGCCATCAGCTGTGCTACATAGTCCGCAAACAGCCCCGGATTGTCCCAAAGCATTTGCAGGGCATAACTGGCCTGGGCCATCAGCATATAAGAGGGGCTGGTGGTCTGCACGGCATTCAGGGCAAACCGCAACCGCTCCCGGTCCACCCGGGGCCCCTTTACGTGCAAAAGCGCGCATTGCCCCAACACCGGGAGGGTCTTGTGCAGGGAGTTGACCACCACGTCCGCGCCCTGGGAGAGGGCCGGGGGCGGGAACGCCCCGTGGAAAGGAAAATGCGCCCCATGGGCCTCATCCACAATCAAAATGCCGCCCCGGGAATGAACCCGCCGGGAAATTTCGGTTATATCCGAAACAAATCCCTCATAGGTGGGGCTCACCAGGAACGCAACCCCCCCGGCGGGCATTTCGTCGAAGCGCGCCGGGGGCACCCCTTCCGCCAGGCCATCGGGCCGCATCTCAGGTGAAAAATAAACCGGCACCGCCCCCGACAATGCCATACCATTGTACAAAGCGGCGTGGCCGTTGCGTGCCGCATACAATGGCTCACCGTCGGTACGCGTGGCACATATCGCCGCCACAATGCCCGCCGACGACCCGTTCACCAGAAAAAAACTTTCATCGGCACCAAAAAAAGCCGCAAGGGAATCATGCCAATGGCGTAAAATTCCTTGCGGCTCGTGCAGTACATCCATGGTTGGGATTTCGGTTACATCCAGCTCCGGCAAGGCCGGGGGCATGAAGCGGGGATTCCGTTTGTGCCCCGGCATGTGAAAGGGGTACATCCCCTGCGCCAAATATGAGCGTACATGCGCGTACATGGGGAACTATTTTTTTCCGATATCTTTAATGGCCTCGATGATTTCCTGTACGATACGGTCCGTATCCTCGTGGGGAACCTGACAGGTACCCACTTGCTTGTGCCCGCCGCCGCCATACTTTAGCATAACGCTCCCCACATCCACCTTCGATGTCCGGTTAAGCACGCTATGCCCCACGGCGACGACTGTATTGATGGCACCCAGGCCGTCCACCAGCCAAATGGAGATGTTCTGCTCGGGAAACAGGCTGTACAGCAGGAACCGATTGCCGGTTTGAATGGTGGAGAGCCCGCGCAAATCCGTGATAATGATTTCCCCGTCTGTGGTGGTGTATTGCATAAGCATCTTCCTAAATTCCAGATTTTGCTTGTTGTAATACTCCACGCGCTCTGCCACGTCGGGCATCATGAGCAACTGCTCTATGGAAAAATCGCGACAGGCGTCCATCAAATCTTCCATTACGGCGAAATTGGGCTTGCTGAAGCCCCTGTACCGCCCCAGCCCCGTACGCGGGTCCATGATAAAGCCCAACAGCACCCAACCGGTGGGGTTGACGATATCGTCCACCGTCAGCTGTGCCGAATCCACTTTGTCCACCGCGTGAACCATTTCACTCAGGTAGGGCATCCGTTGCATCCCGTCGTAATAATCATAGATGATACGCGCCGCGCTGGAGGCGGGATAGCAAGCACCCTCCACAGGCATCTCCAGTCCAATACGCTCATCCTCGCTTGAATGGTGGTCAAACCACAACCCGCACCCCGGCACATACGGCACATTGGCCAGCACATCGTTGGATGAGACATCTATTTTACCGTCTTGCAAATCCTTGGGATGTACAAACAGCCAGCTGTCGATGATGCCCAGCTCCATCAACAGCGCACCGCAAGCCAGTCCGTCAAAATCTGCGCGTGTAATTAAGCGCATGGTTTTCCCTCCATAAATACCGCATTTATTGCATTCGCGGCCATTATGCCATAAGATTCCAATGTTTGCAATAACATTGACACATTTTTATAGTTTAATTATAATGCCCGCGCAACATTTCGCGAGAATGGAGTTGTATTAGAATGATTAGCCCCAAGCAAAAGCTTTCCAAGTCCCGCCGGGACAAACGCCGCGCCCAAACATGGAAAATCGCCATGCCCAATCTGGTCAAGTGCAGTAAATGCCGCGCCCTCATGCAATCCCACCGGGTATGCAAGGAATGCGGCTCCTACGACAGGCGCGAAATCCTTAAAACAGCACAATGAAAAAAATGACCCTCGCCGTAGATACCATGGGCGGCGACTTGGGACCCTCCGCGGCTGTGGAGGGTGCTTTTCGTGCGGCGCAGGAATTTCCCCAGGCAAACTTGCTCCTGGTAGGGCCGGAGGAAATCCTGGCACAGGAGATGCGCAAGCATGGGGACAACGCTCATATTTCCATTCTCCATGCCCCCGAGGTCATCGACCCCGGCGAGGCCCCCACCACAGCCATCCGGGAAAAGAAAGCCTCCTCCATTGTCATGGGCTTGCGTGCCGTGAAGAACGGAGAGGCCCAGGGCTTCGTTTCCGCCGGTTCCACGGGGGCGTTGCTTACGGGAGCCACATTGATTATCGGCCGCCAGCCCGGCATCGAACGCCCCGCCCTGGGGACCCTTTTGCCGACGGCTAAGGGCTTTGTTTTACTCATCGACAGCGGGGCCAATATGGATTGCAAGCCCGCTTATTTATTACAGTTCGGGCAGCTGGGCGCGGAATATATGCAAAAGGTAATGGGCATCGCCAGCCCCCGGGTGGGCTTGGTAAATGTGGGCGCGGAAGCGGAAAAAGGCAACGCCGCCACCAAGGAAGCCTATCCCCTGCTGGCGGATTCCGGGCTCAACTTCGCGGGTAACATCGAAGGGCGCGAAATCCCCGCCGGCGCGGTAGACGTCGCGGTTTGCGACGGCTTCACCGGGAATGTCATCCTCAAATTCACCGAGGGCTTCGCCAAAACCATGATGGGCATGATAAAAACCGAGCTCATGGCCACTTTTATATCAAAGATGGGCGCGCTGTTGGCCAAGGGTGCCTTCGGCAAGCTAAAAACGCGCTTCGACTACCGGGAGGTGGGCGGCGCGCCTTTTTTGGGCCTGAAATCCCTGGTGGTTAAAGCCCACGGCTCCTCCGATGCCTTGGCGTTCAAAAACGCCATCAGGCAATGCGTCATTTACAATGAAGGGAGAAACACCCATGGAATTTGAAAAAATCAGGGAAGTCATTGCCGAGCAAATGAACGTCCCCAAGGAAAAAATTACCCCGGAAACCTCTTTCAAAGATGACCTCAACGCCGATTCCCTGGATTTGTTCCAGGTCATTACCGAGTTGGAGGACATCTTTGGGATGCAGTTTTCCACCGAGGACGCGGAAAAAATCAAAACCGTGGGTGACGCCGCCGAATATGTAAAAAAAGCCGTTTCGGCCTAATCCCTTGTCAGAGCTGGAAGCCGCGCTGGGCTACACCTTCCGCGACGCCAACCTGCTGACCCAGGCCCTCACCCATTCCTCCTATACCTATGAGCACAACCTGGGCACAATGGCCAGCAACGAGCGGCTGGAATTTCTTGGCGACGCGGTGCTGGAGCTGTGCGTCAGCCATTGGCTATATACCTCCTTCCCCGCCATGCCAGAGGGAAAGCTCACCACCCGCCGCGCCGCCTTGGTGTGCGAGCCCAGCTTGGCCGCTTTGGCGCGGGGGCTTAACCTGGGCACCCACATGCGCCTGGGCCACGGCGAGGCGCAAAGCGGCGGCCGGGAAAAGGGCTCCCTCCTCTCCGATGCCTTTGAAGCCATTTTGGGTGCCATTTATCTTGACGGCGGACTGGAGCCCGCCCGCAACCTGGTCGTGCGCCTCTTCGAATCCCACACAGACACCGCCCCACCCATACGCGACAACAAAACCACCCTCCAGGAAATCCTCCAAAAAAATACCGGCGAAACCGCCTCCTATCAGACCATCGGCCAGTCCGGCCCGCCCCACAACCGGCTCTTTACCGCCCAGGTACTGCACCAGGGCAAGGTGCTGGGCCAAGGCCAGGGAACCAGTAAAAAAGAAGCGGAGCAACAAGCCGCAAGCCAGGCACTTCATGCCATCCAAAATTTCTAATCGTCATTATTTATTCATGCTTGTTCTTTCTATGTGTACCAGTAATGGAAAACTCTACCCATTCCGCAATATTTTCCGCGTGGTCGCCAATACGTTCATAGTGCTTGGCGTTCATCATCAGGTCTATGGCTTGCTCGCCAAAGGATGTGTCGGTGCGGAGCTTTTCCGTGACGCTCATTTTTATTTTTAAGAAAAGCGCGTCCACCTCGTCATCCTTGGTTAGTACTATTTGCGCCAGTTCGAGGTCGTTTTGAACAAAGGCGCGGACACTGTCCTTCACCATTTGCGTCGTAATATCCGCCATTTTTAAGGTATCGTCAATGTGGGGGATGTAGTCGTCCTTTGCCATATATCCGATATTTTCCGCAATGTCGGTGGCATGGTCGCCAATGCGCTCCATGTCTGTGATAATTTTCAGCGCGGAGGAAATCACGCGCAAATCACGGGCAACGGGTTGTTGTTGCATTAACAGGCGCATACATAGGGATTCAATTTCCTTCTCCATTTCGTCAATGGATATATCATGCAAAATAACCTTTTGCGCCAGTTCCGCATCCCGCGCCGTTTTGGCTTCGCGGGTCATCCGTAAGGCTTCGTCCAACAGCTCACCCATTTTAGCCATCATACGGTTAAGGTCGTTTAATTGGTTCTCGAAGCGTTTGCGCATACATTCAACTCCTATCCAAACCTGCCGGTGATATAAGCCTCGGTTTTTTCGTTCCTGGGGTTGGAAAAAACCTGCTCGGTGGTACCATGTTCAATCACTTCCCCCAAGAGGAAAAAAGTCGTCTTATTACTTATGCGCGCCGCCTGTTGCATATTATGGGTCACGATGATAATGGTATAATCCTTGGAAAGCTCCATGGCCAACTCCTCTACCTTGCCCGTGGAAATGGGGTCCAGTGCCGAAGTGGGTTCGTCCATCAGCAGTACCTCGGGCTCCACCGCCAATGCGCGGGCAATGCACAGGCGTTGCTGTTGCCCGCCGGATAGACCCAGTGCCGATTTGCCCAGCCGGTCGCTGACTTCGCCCCACAGCGCGGCATCGCGCAGTGCCTTCTCCACAATGTCGTTTAAACGGCGTTTTGATTTGATGCCGTGGGTCCTGGGGCCGAAGGCGACATTGTCAAATATGCTCATGGGGAAGGGGTTGGGCTTTTGGAAAACCATGCCCACGCGCTTGCGCAGGTGGTTCACATCCAGGTTGTAAATACTTTCGCCATCCAAGGTAATCTTTCCCGTTATGCGACAGCTTTCCACCAGGTCATTCATGCGGTTCAAGGACTTCAACAGGGTACTTTTTCCGCAACCCGACGGCCCTATCAGCGCGGTAATCTCATGGGCCTCCACCGAAAAGGATACGTTCTTTAGTGCTTGCTCGCTACCGTAGAAAACGTCGATGTTTTCCATGTCAAATTTAATCATGTCTACCCCCGCATGTCATAAAAAGAATCGGGTACCGGTGCTACCTTGCGTCTGCTTGCCAGCCCAAGCATAGTGGTGTGGTATGCCAGCTTTGCCACCTTTTCCAAGGCGACGGCATGGCTTACCGCGTGTGACGGGCTTTCGCCCCAGGTAAAGGGCGCGTAATGCTTCACCAGCACGGCGGGCACGGTCATGGGGTCGATGCTGGCGAAGGTTTCAATGATGGCACTGCCCACCCCTTCTTCGTACAGCTCACATATTTCCTCATCGGTGAGGGTGCGCGTGCAGGGAATCGTGCCCCTGAAATGCTGGGTGTGCTTTAGCCCAAAGGGCGCAATGCCCAATCCCGCTTGTGTAAAAGCCGTGGCCCAGGTGGAATGGATAAATGCGATGCCCCCTATCTTGGGGAATGCCTTATACAGCTGTAGCTGGGTAAGCACGTCGGGGGAGGGCTTGCCTTCGCCGTCCTTTACATTCCCGTCCATATCAATGATTAGCATATCCTCTGAGGTGAGCTCCTTACACGCCACATCCCCCGGCTTGACCACCACAAGCTCCCTTTCGCGGTCGATGCCGCTTACATTGCCCCATGTGGCATCGGTTAGCCCTTGGCGTTGGAATTGCTTGTTGGCCACATATACCAACTTTCGTAATTGTTTAAGCATAGAGACGCTCCTTCATATGAATTTGCTTGAATTTGCTATATGGGCAATGACACATCTATACGTGTGCCCTTGCCCGAATCGCTTGTCAGCGCGATATTTCCATTATGGTAGCGCACAACATTTTTTACGATGGAAAGCCCCAGACCCGCGCCCCCCGTTTTGCGCCCACGGGATTGCTCCACCCGGTAAAACCGCTCGAATACTTTTTTCTGGTCGGCTTCGGGTATGCCTATGCCCGTGTCGGAGACGGAAACCAGGCATATGGGGCTGTTATCGTCCTGGGTGGCCTCCTGTACGCTTACCTCCACCGTACCGCCGGGCACATTGTACTGTATCGCGTTGTTGACCAGGTTCAAAAGCATTTCATATATCAGCATTTTGTTACACTGCAACACCAAAGCATCCGCATTGCAAAGGATTTCCACCTGCTGTTTCTGCGCGATTTGGCTCAGGCTGTCCACGACTTCTGCGGTGATGTCCGCAATATTGTGGGGCGAAAAGGCTTCGCGCATATCCTTTTCGTCCAGGCGGGAAATGAATAATATATTCTCAATGAGCTCCAGCATATGCTTCGCGCCCAGGTTAATCTTTTCGGCAAAGCGCGCCACGTCCTCGGGCTCAACCATACCCGCCATCAATAGCTCCGCACAGCCAGAAATCACCGTCAGCGGGGTTTTCAGCTCGTGGGAAACATTGGCGGAAAATTCCCTGCGCATTCTTTCGGCCTCATTTTTTTCCGTATGGTCCGCCGCCAGTATAATGACACCCTGGTTCGCCGAAGGTACAAAGGAAACCTGTACAACGTGCTCTGATTTTGTTATTGACATCTGCCCACCCTTCCCGGCCATAGCGTTATCCACCATTGCTAAAAAAGTTGTATCCGAAAGCAGGGTAATTACATTTTTGCCCACAGGGTTTTGCCTTGCGCCAAAGAGCGTTATCGCCTTGGGGTTTGCGGTGATTACAGTGCCCAAGGGGTCAACCATCACAAAGCCATCCTGCATATTTTCTATGAGCGCGTTGATGGTTTGGCTATGCACGCGTATATCGCTGATTTGGCTTTCCATTTGCCGGTCCCTGCGTAAGATGTTTTGATAAAATTCATCCAGCTCGTCATAGAAATGCGCAGGGGTGTCGAAGTCAATCTTGTTGATGGATTGTGCGATGTGGCGGGTCAGCCTTGCGGCGATAAGATATACAATAATAAATATCAGAAGCAACAATAATAACAAAAAGGGCACGGACTGTACCGACGCCCTCAGCAAGGTGCGTGCGGTATCGTTGAAAAAAATGAAGGCCAGCACCAATGCCGCCACAATGCCCATAAACGCGGCGGCAAACAATGCCAAAAGGTTTATTCTTCCCATGCAATCCCGTACCCCACTCCACGAATGGTCTTTATCATCTCGCCACAGGTGCCCAGCTTCTGCCGCAGTGTTTTGACATGCATATCAACGGTCCGGTTCGATGTACCGTCGTATTCGTAGCCCCAGATATGGTTCAACAATTGGTCGCGTGATAAAACCTTGTCAATGTTTTGCAGTAAAAAATGCAACAGCTCAAATTCCTTGAAGGTGATTAGCACCTCTTTGCCTTGTACATACACAGCCCGCTTGCTTATATCCAGCGTGAGCGCGCCCAGCTTAATATGCTCCGGCTTTATGCCCTCGCCGTGCCTTTGCGTGCCCCCCACCCTGCGCAACAATGCGCGCACCCGCGCAAGCAATTCCAGCACAGAAAAGGGCTTCGCGATATAATCGTCCGCGCCCGCGTCCAGCCCCTTCACCCTATCGTGCTCCATGCCCAGTGCCGTCAGCATGATTACGGGCAAATGCGCGGTTTTGTGGGATTTTTTCAGCTTGGCCAGTATGGCCAGCCCGTCTTCGCCGGGTAGCATGATGTCTAGTATAAAAAGCATGGGCGTTTCGCGCTCCATGCCTGCCCAAAAGGGCTTGGCGTTTTCAAAGGCTTGGATGTCAAACCCCGCCGAGCGCAACGCGTAGCTGAGTAGCTCGCGCACATTGTCGTCGTCTTCCACCAGGTAAATCACGTTTTGGTAAACCGCTTTGCAATGATGCCCGAAACGGCGTTGAGGGAAAGCACCACCAAAAGCAGTACAACGGCGGTGGCATAGGTCTCGTTTACATATTGGCCGTAGCTCGAAAGCCGCCACATATGCACCGTCAGCGTCCGTGCCGAGTCAAAGAGGCTTGAGGGGATTTGCAATATCGTGCCCGCGGTGAAAATAAGTGCCGCCGATTCACCCACCACGCGCCCGATAGCCAAAATGACCCCCGCAAAGATACCCGGCATGGCATTGGGCAAAATAATGCGAAACACCGTGCGCAACTTACCCGCACCCAAGGCGAAGGAGCCCTCCCGGTAGGTATCGGGCACGGATTTTAAGGCTTCTTCCGTGGTGCGGATAATCAACGGCAGCATCATGATGCTCATGGTAAGGGAACCCGATAAAATGGAAAAGCCCAGCCCCAAAAACACGCGGAAAAACATCATGCCAAAGAGCCCGTATACAATCGAAGGGATACCCGCCAAAATTTCCGCCGCAGAGCGAATTAGCGTGACAAACCAGCTCCCCGTGCGCATGTATTCCACCAAAAACACCGCCGTAAACATGCCCAAGGGCACGGATATGGCCAGCACAATCACCACCATCAGCACCGTGCTGACAATGGCGGGGAACATGGATACATCCCCCAAGGTGACATTCACCGCAAACAAGCGGGGGGAAAGATGGGGAATACCGCTGGATAATATATGAAAAATAATAAAGCCCAAGGCTAGAACCGTAACCGCCGCAAACAACCAGGTAAGGCTTAAAAAGAACTTATCCCAAAATCTAACCAGCCTACGCAATACCGGCTCCGGCAGATAGGTGTAGAGCTGTTTCACCACGAAGAAAAGCACGCAACCGCCGGCAAGCAATAACAGTAACCGCAACATATTAACGCCCCTTTCTCACGAAGAATACAAACAGCATATTGATAATGAGAATAAACAACAGCAACACCACGCCCGACGCGGTTAATGCGTCACGGTGTAGGCCGTAGGCATAGGGCATTTCCATGACGATATTCGCCGTGAGGGAGCGCGCACCGCGCAATAGATGGGTGGGCATTCGCGCCTGGTTGCCCGCTACCATGTTTACCGCCATGGTTTCGCCCACGGCGCGCCCCACGCCCAGTACCACCGCCGCCAAAATACCCGATTTTGCGGCGGGCACAATCACGCAAAACACACTGCGGGTCTTGCTCGCGCCCAAGGCAAGCGCGCCCTCCAAGTAACTTTCGGGCACAGCGCGGATGGCACTTTCCGATATGCCGATGACAACGGGTAAAATCATGATGCCCAGCAATATAGACGCGGCGAGTATGCTTTCCCCCGTGCCGCCGCCGGTGATTTCACGCGCAAAGGGGCGAATTATCGGCACAAGCACCACCATGCCGAAAAAGCCATACACCACCGAAGGGATGCCCGCCAGCAGATTAATCACGGGCTTTATAAAGACGTAGATACGGCGGGGGCACATATAAGCCAGATAAATGGCGGTGAATAAACCGATGGGTACACCGATAACCAGCGCGCCCAAAGTTATGTAAATACTACCCACAATCATGGGAAGCACACCGAAATCGGGTACGGCAGGGTAACGGTCGCCGGGTGCCCACCGCTGCCCTAGGAAAAACTCCACTATTCCGATTTCATGGATAGCAGGGAGTCCACCCGCAAGGAGAAAAATGGCGATGAGCGATATAGCAACGATGCTCATACAGGCGCACACGGCGAAAACGATTTTCATTGAAAATTCCAATCCGTGTTTGCGCATTCTTCCATATCTCATTGGGTGGACTCCCTATTTATATATTTGGTGCAAAGGAGGGCTAGTGCCTATTGTGTGTCGCCCCAGCGCGAAAGCTCGCCCATGAAGATGTCACGCACCTGCTCGGTGGTGAGGGAGGGGATGGGATTGTCGTTGTGCACGATTACCGCCAAGCCGTCATAGGCCATGGCAACGGCGTCTACCGATTCAAGCTCGGTGGGGCGCAACTCGCGGGATACCATGCCGAAGGCGGCGCGGCCTTCGATGGCGTCGGTAATGCCCGCGCCGGAACCGCTGGAGTGGACTTCGATACGTGCGTCGTCATTTATTTCCATGTAGGCCACGGCAAGGAGTTCCATCAGCGGCGCAATGGAGGTAGAGCCCGTTATTTCCAGCGTACCAGTTAATCCACCACCTGTAAAGGGCGCGAGATTGTCGCCTACGGCAATGTAATTTCTACCCGATACAATGGCCTGTCCTTCTGCGGAGAGGATAAAATCCAGGAAGTCTTGGGCCAGCGACTCCAGGTTGCGCGGCACAGCCAGGTAAAAGGTACGGAACAAGGGGTACGTACCCGCTTGCACATTGGCCGCGGAGGGTGCTACGCCGTTGATGGGCATGGCGCGCACATCGTCGCGCAACGCGCCCAGGGAAATATAGCCGATGGAGTACAGATTGCCCGCCACGGCGGTAATTACCGCACCGGTACCCGTCTGGATAACCGCTTCAATGTATGTTCTGTCTACGCCGCCTTCCAGTATGCCCAGGATATCTACGAAGGCATCACGGGTGCCGCTACCCGACTCGCGGGAGATTACGTCGATGGGGCCGGTGATGGGGGTGGTTGTCGCGGGAGCGGGTGCCGCAGGAGCGGGTGCCGCCGCAGGCGCGGGGTTGGGCTGCGCCACGGGAGAAGTCGCCGCCGCCGGGGGGTTGGTGCTGGGGTTGGTGGCTGTGCCGCCATCGCCACAGGCAGTAAAAAATAACAGACCCACCACAGTGAGCAACGCAAAAGCTAACATCTTTTTCATTTTCATCCTCCTAGGGATAATTAAATTGTTTGTTGCACGCGAGGATTGTAATTGGCGAATGTAAAGGACACATGTTATGTGTGTAAAATATTTGTAAAATATTTTCCGCAGGGGTGGGAACCGCGTTGAACTTTACAGGCGGTCGTTCATGTGATATATTGTGCGGGCAAATGACATAATTCGTCACGCGTCGCGAAAGCCCTCCCCCAACATATTGTCGCTGTGTAAGCAGCGGCTTTTTTTATGCTTTAATATTAACGCTCACGATGGGGACAATCTGGAGCTTGGGGAAGGTCTCCACCCAAGGATGGCCAAACTGCCGGTATAGCTTGTATTGCTTTTTTTGCAGATGTTCCTGCCAATGGTAAACATCAAGGTTTTTTGCTTGAAGTTTTTCCGCTGTTGCGCGGATTTCGCCGGTGATTTTATTCGCGATGAGTAGCTTCACTGTTTCAGGCGGCAGGGAAAAACTTTCGTTCATGCGGCCTTCCGCCAGCACATGGATAGTGATTTTTGGCGTGGGGCAAGCATGGGCGAAGGTGATTTCCACGGTATGCTTTTCCAGTGAAAAGGGAATGGGCTCGCCGTCATGGGTTATGGTGATGACGGCGTTTTTATTTTTTTGTGGGAAGCACCAGAGGAAGCCGCGCAATGCCTCCGGGTCTAGGTTCAGGGCCTTTTCGAAATGCTTCAGGGCAACCGCGCCGTGGGGGTACGCGGGGATGAGGGCACAGCCGTTGCGCTGGAGCTTTGTGTTCAAGTCTTCCAGGTTCAAGGAAAAATTGATTGCGTTGGCTTTATTGTATGTCTCGGTTTGTATCGCTTCCTTTATATTGTCCGGGGTGGCGATGATTTGGATTTGCCGGTCGATTTCCGGGTTTTGCACAAGGGCGGCCAGGGCCTTTTTTACCAGAGACGCCTCCGACAGCAGGCTTTCACTTAATACAAGTAATTTTGCTTGACCGTAGTAAAAGCGTTGGTTGGCCTCTGTGTCCAGCTTATGCATGGCCTCCGTCAGGGTTTGGGCGGAGGCTGTTTTGATTTGTTTTTCATTCTCGCCTTCTTCGGCGTTTTCAGCGGAGGTGGTGGAAATGGTGAGGGTGTAGCGTTCGTCGCTATCTTCCGCTTTTTCCAGCCCCATGGCAACCACGAAGGCGCGGTCCTCAATTTCCACCCGGTCATAGCATCCGGTGAAGGTCATCAGCGGTATGGCAAGCAAAATAAGCACACTCGTGTTTCTCCACGCGCTGATTTTCTTTCGCACGCCCGCGCCCAGCAACACCAAAATGGGAAACACCAGCAGGAAAAATGCCCCGCCTGTGTAAAATAACCAGTCCAGCCGCCGATATATCCCCTCCCCTTCCCAGGGCATACAGGTGACGGCAAAAACAATCGCCGCGGTGAACATCACAGCCCAAACCGGGGGGCGGCCCTTGCGCGCCACTTTTTTCCCCCGCCACATATCCGCGACCAATACACCACCGAAGAAAATCAAGGCATTTACCAGCGCGAATACCGTCACAATCCAAAAGCTGAACATAAGGGCCTCCTGCCGCTCAATGAAAGAGCCGGGTAAGTTCAGCATGTCCATCATGCGCAGTACGGGCCAGGGCTCGTCCACAACCCCAGAACCGAATTTCGCCAGGGTTATAACGGTTATGGCCGTAATAATCAGCCCCGCTAGCCCCACGGCACCCACTGCGGCACGCCCCATCTTTTTTTCCCGGGCAATATATGGCGACGCCAGCAACAGGCATTCCAGCCCGGTAAATATAAAGCCCAGCCGCCATGTGCCGGTAAGCAACCGCTCCGGCGGCGTGGTGAAAACGGGCTGAAGATTGCTTACATTAATATTGAGCAACGCGAGGGCAAAAAGAAAAAGCAAAGGCAAAATCATCACCAGCACCAGCACCTCCGCTACCCGCGCCCGGGCTTCGATGCCCTTTGCGGCGGCATAGGTGCAGACGAAAAGCATGACAACACTCACGACGAAAATGGGGGTTTCCCTTAACAAAACCTGCTGTGTTATCACCAGGAAAGCCCGCAACTCCAACCCCGCCGACAGCACCAGCTTCGCCCAGAGCAAAGCCCCGATAACATAGGCCACCGGCCGGGACAGGGCATACCCCGCGTATTCCATGAAGGCCGCCCCCGGTTTCACCCGCGCCGCCGCCACCAGCAAGGCGGCCAGCACCATGGCCAAAGCCGTCAGCCCAAGCACAATGAGCCAGCCGTCCCGCCCGGCGAACTGGGCAACCCGGCGCGGCAGTACAATCAATCCCGTTCCCATGGCACCAAGGATAATCAATAGCTGTAATTGGCGCAGGGTGATTTTTTCGTTGTGAGATGCCATCACTTCATCCTCTTACTTTGCTTGGGGTCGGCGTAGAAGGGCCGCCGTTTGAGCCAAAACAGGGGCAACCGGAAGATGCTGTCCTTCAAGTCTTCATACTTGTTCATCTCCCAGGCGGCGAAGGGCATGAGATAGGGGAAGCCGAAGCTCCGCATCCCCGCCAGGTGTATCAACGTCACCAGCAAGCCCGCCCACAGCCCGATAAAACCAAACATCGCCGCGAGTATCAAGATAAAATACTTTATCAAGCGAAAACCATATACCAAGGACACACTGGGGATGGAAAAAGTAGCAATCCCTGTCACCGCCACGATAATCAGCACAATGGGGCTTACCAGTCCCGCCTCCACGGCGGCCTGGCCGATTATCAAGCCGCCCACAATGCCAATGGTCCCGCCGGAGGCACTGCGCAAGCGGATGCCCGCCTCCCGGAGCAACTCAAAGGCCGCGTCCAGCAGGATTATTTCCATTACCGCAGGGAAGGGTACGGCACGGCTGGCTTGGGCTAATTTTTCCACCATTAATAAAGGAATCATGGAGGGGTGGTACAGGGCGACGGCAAGGTACGCCCCCGGCAAGGCCACGGCTATCAACGCACCGGCGAAGCGCAGTAACCGGGTGAGGGATATCACCTGCCACCGGTTGTAATAGTCCTCCGACGCCTGGAAAAAGGCGTTCAAAGAAACCGGGACAATCAGCACAAAGGGCGAGCAATCCACGATTATGGCGATACGCCCTTCCAATATAGAGGACGCCGCCTTGTCCGGCCGTTCCGTCAGCTGTACCTGGGGGAAGGGGGACAGCCAGCTTTCCTCGATAAGCTGTTCCACACAGCCCGCGTCCATCACGCCGTCTATGCAGATTTTATCCAGCCGCCGCTCCACCTCCCGCAAGACCTCCGGGCGCACAATGTCTTCAATGTACATCAGGGCGATGTCGGTTTGGGAGCGTACCCCTAGCTTCCGCTGTTTTACCTTCAAGCCCGTATCACGGATTCTTCTGCGCACCAAGGCGGTGTTAAAGCGCATAACCTCGCTGAACGCCTCCCGGGGGCCCTGCACCACCACTTCCGTTTCTGCGGCCTGTATCCCCCGGTTGGGGAAGCCACGGGTAGCAACTATTATTACTTTAGTACAGCCATCAAGGAAAACTGCTGTATCCCCCGCCATGATAAAATACAGCACATCCTCCATGTTGTCCGCTTCGCTAAAGTCCACCGTAGCGATACCCCGGTTCAAAAGGGTCTTGTACAAATCCGCGTTTTTTTCCTCAAAGGACAACGCGTCCCAGTCCATTTCAAACAAATGCCGCACCACGGACAAATCAAATGTTTCCCGGTCGTTCATCGCGTCGAAATAGGCCACATATATCCAGGGCGCGTTCTTCCCCCCCACGGGGAAATAACGCCCGATAAAATCCTGGCTGTCGGTGAATAGTGATTCCACAAGCTGCATATTTTCTTTAATATAGGAGCTGATGGGGGTTGTGTTTTTTTCTTTATCCATTGCCTTACTTTGCGCAGTCGGGGGGAAAATATACATGAAATTCCCATGCGTTTTGTAAATTCTCACAGAAATGCGAGAAAAAATTTGGTTATTTGACTAATGACAGGGTGTACCGGGGTCGTGTATTATTACGATATGATTACGTGCGCGAGCGCACAGGGGCATCTGCCCCATTAAAAAGGAGGCCGCATAATGGCAGGCTTAGAGCTCAAAAATTTGGTAAAAAGGTATCCCAATGGTGTTGTGGCAGTAAATGATTTTAGTATGAAAATAGCGGACAAGGAGTTTATCATTTTCGTAGGCCCCTCCGGCTGTGGTAAGACCACCACCTTGCGCATGATTGCCGGACTGGAGGAAATTACAGAGGGCGAGCTCTACATAGGCGACAAGCTTATGAATGATGTGGCCCCCAAGGACCGCGACATCGCCATGGTTTTCCAGAACTACGCGCTGTACCCCCACATGAGCGTATACGACAATATGGCCTTCGGCCTGAAGCTTCGCAAAACCCCCAAGGCCGAAATCGAAAAGCGCGTGCAAGAAGCCGCACGCATTTTGGACATCGAGCATCTCCTCGACCGCAAGCCCAAGGCACTCTCCGGCGGTCAGCGTCAGCGCGTGGCCATGGGCCGCGCCATCGTCCGCGAGCCCAAGGTATTCCTCATGGACGAACCCCTCTCCAACCTGGACGCCAAGCTCCGCGTACAAATGCGTACCGAAATCACCAAGCTCCACCAGAAATTGCAAACCACGTTCATTTACGTAACCCATGACCAGACCGAGGCCATGACACTGGGTACCCGCATCGTGGTTATGTCCAATGGCGTGGCCCAGCAAGTAGACAGCCCCGTAAACCTCTACAACAAGCCCAACAGCATCTTCGTCGCCACCTTCATCGGCTCACCGCAGATGAACATGATTGAATCCGTGGTGGAAAAACGCGGCTCGGATTGCTTCCTCCTCTTTGGCGAATTTGCCATAAAACTGCCCGAAGCCAAGGCCAAAGCCGTATTGGATGGCGGCTACGACGGCAAGCAGGTCATCATGGGCATCCGCCCCGAAGACCTCAAGGACGAGGAAATGTTCATCAGCCAGTCCCCCGAAACGGTAGTAACCTGCGACGTGGAAGTAACGGAATTACTTGGCGCGGAAGTATACCTGTATCTCCTGTGCGCCGGGCAACAGCTTACCGCCCGGGTAAACCCCCGCTCCACCGCCAAGGCCAACGACAAAATCAAGATGGCACTGGACGCCAACCGGATACATGTGTTTGACAAGGAAACGGAACAGGTTATTACAAATTAAAGCAATTTTACTTGCTATATCAAAACCCGCGCAAAAGCGCGGGTTTTATTTTACATATATAATGGAGGGATAAAATGTCAAAAACCGTAACGGACATAGGCCCGGTGATGCGCAACCTCAAGCAGTTGGGCCAGCACGTCGAATCGGTACACGATGCCGTATACCATACGGACCAGAACATACAAGCCCTCCTCGCCGGAATCGAAAGCCTGACCCAAGCCTTTCATTCCTTTGCCTTGGGCCACGAGCGCGATAAAAGGGTGGAGGCGGCCGGCACGCGCCTCTTTAACATAAGAAATGAATGGGAAGAAGCCTTCGGGGCCTATGAAAAGGTGCGTAAAACCGCCGCCCAAGCCATGCGCTTCCTCGAAAACGGCGAAGCACCGGCCGCCAAAGCCCTTCTGGCCAGCCTGGACGAAATCGCCCCCGATTACTGGCTGGCCGCCAGCCTTTCGGTAGTCTGCGCGTGGCTGAACGACCAGCCCAAGGCGGCGGCCCTCGCGCTAAAGCACTCCTTGGCTTTAAACCATGAAAAAACCACTCTGTTTTTTATTTTCATATGCCACAAGGCCGCCCGGCAAGGCGCGGCTTTGTCTTGGGTCAGGCAATACCTGGCCGTGAAAAACCCCGAGCAATGGGACAATAACATGGAGATTATTTTAGATGCATACCAAAAAGGTATCTTTGGCACCGGTGATACGGGTATAACCGTAAAATTTCCGCATCAGGCAACGGACTGGCGCGCCCGCTTCGATGAAATGCGCCCAGCCCTTCCCCCGGAAGCCTTTCCCTTTTTACAAAAATACAGCCCCACCTGGCCGACGCTGAAAAACGCGCAACAGACCGCCCGGCTCCACGGCGTGGCATTCGATTTCCTGTCCATTTTGTTCAGCCCGGCCGACACCGGCGCGCCATCCCAACAGCTAAGCAAGGCATTGACCGCCTTGCTCACCGCCTACGATGACGCGGAGCTCCCCCTGCGCGACCAAGCCCGGCGCGAACAGCAAATCATCGACAGCGGCGGCGCGGAGCCCTCCCCGCTACCCCCCACCGAAGAAATTTCGCCCCCCCACAGCCCTTCGCGGGCCCTTGCCATCGCCATCGACCGCCACCGGGTGGCCGAAGCCTACCAGGACATCATCCAATCCGCCTACATGCCCGATGAGATTATAGTGAATATAGGCACTTTTTCTGCGCCCATAACCGAAAATAATCAGGAAATGGCATCGCTTGACGCCTATTTCCGTTGTGTGGAAGCAAAAAAACAAACCGCCCTGCAACAAATCGCACCGCCCCTCTTTGAGCGGTACGGTTTATACATTGGCGGTTTTTTGTTCGCGCTGGGATTCATTCTACTCCTCACCGGCTCCGGGCTCATCGCGCTTTTTTCCTTTATTATTGGGCTTTTATCGGCGTCAAATCATTTCATGGGCAAAAAGAATACGCGCACACGCCACAATGCCATTGCCAGCCAATACGAAGGCGAGCGGGAGGAAGGCATTCGCATTCTGCGCGCCACCCTGGCGGAAATCCACGCCCTGCGAAGGGAAATTTATGACGCCCAAGGGGATTGTGAAAAAGTCACCGACTTTATCGAAGGCATAAGCCTGGACCCACCCGCGCCCAAACCCACCCGAGGCCGTAAAGCAAAACCCCTTGTACCCGATTTCGCCAAGGGCCTTCCCCCCTGGGATATAACGCCCTAACCCAACGTTGGTATAATTCCCCTGCCCCGCTCATACTATAGCGTAAGCTAAATCAGCATGAAACGGGAGGATTCTCATGAGCAATCCGAAGATTTTTGTATTACAAATGAAGGATATCATACGGGTGGGAATATTTGCCTTGCTCGGCATCGCGTTGCTGGTGTTGCTCTTGGTCATTTTGTTGCCCCGTGGGCGCGGCACCGCAGACACCCACGAAGAGCTGCCGAGGCCCACCACCCAAGCAAGGTACATACCCGGCGTGTACGCGGCCACCATTATACTCAACGACGAACCGGTGCAGGTGCGCGTCACCGTATCGGAGAACGAAATCCTGTCCATTTACATGACCGACATGGCGGAAATTTCGCAAATCTTCTTCCCGCTGTTCGAGCCAAGGATGCGCGACCTGGCGGAAGAAATCCTGCGCTACCAGTCCGCCTACATTGAACCGCAAACCGACTTCCCCGTAACCACGGGCATATTACAGCGCGCAGTCATTGCCGCGTTGCAAATGGCCTACGCGGAATGCACGGGTTGCTGTTACACAACGGATTAATCCTCAAAAAGGCTTGCCAGCAACGGCGTAATTTTTTCGTTGATTTTCTTATCCAAATCATCCAAGAACGAACGCGCTTCCGTGCTGACATATCGCGATTCGCCTTTCCGGGGTTTATATAACATCTGCAACAGCCGGTTACGTAAGCGTATGCGATAGCCAAACATAAAAATCCCCTCCCTGCTACATTGTATGCGGGAGGGGATTTCTGTGTCCGCACAATCAACCGCAAGTTGTGTGAATCAAGTAAGCGTTTATTGAACGCAACCTGCACTTGTGCTAGCATTCGCTCATATCCCCAGAAGGAGAAGAGGCAAATGATTGACAATGTAGGGGCAAGTATCGCCGCGCTACGCAAGAATAAGGGTGTCAAACAAGAAGATGTTGCCAAAGCGGTAGGGGTTTCGCCGCAAGCCGTTTCTAAATGGGAGAACGGCGGAACGCCGGATACAGAGCTTTTGCCTATTATCGCGGATTACTTTGGTGTATCCATTGATAGACTATTCGGACGTACCAAAGCGGATTTCAGCCATATTGAAGCGGATGTAACAAAATATGTTTCGGAGCTATTGGATAGCCATTTTTCCGAGCGTGGAGATTTTGATAACATCCCGAATGAAGTTCATGCGGAATCTATATGATGCCCCATGCGGTGAAAAGGGTGCAACCCTATCCGGGGGACAAAAGCAACGCATCGCCATTGCACGGGCATTAATAAAAGGCGCACCCATTTTGGTCTTTGACGAACCCACTGCCGCGCTTGATGCTGATAGCGAACAGCGCATAATGGACACTATAGATTCTTTGCGCAGTGACCATACAATTTTAATAACAAGCCACAACTTAGCAAGAATCTCCGGTGCAGACAAAATTGTTGTAATGGACAAAGGCAAGATTGCTGAGATTGGTAAGCATGATGAATTGATGGCGAAAAAAGGGCTGTATTGTGTAGCCGATTAAATTGGAAATCGACTGCCCGGCTGACGCGGTGTGGGAAATGAACCGTGGGAAGTTCCGTCGGAGCGATTGCGCGAAATTCGCCCGAAAGAGCCCAGCGGCGGCGCAGCGCAGTCGTGCCACTAATGCAAGCGGGAATGTTCCCGCGTCACTGGTGTTCGCTTCGCTCACAATCGCTCCGCGGGAAATTCCCGCGCATTCGTGGCGCACTGCGCCGCC